>JQIA01001399.1_pt1 | contig 12968 bp, 17 predicted proteins | sample 811431 | NCBI WGS metagenome assembly JQIA01 (sample SAMN02998118, study PRJNA258478) | marine sediment metagenome | biome: marine; feature: seafloor; material: sediment; isolation source: oil-polluted sediment collected from 3 locations (0.5 km, 0.7 km and 0.9 km)... | place: USA: Gulf of Mexico ... | reverse complement strand
TCTTCAATAGAAAGCGCCGCTTTAATTAGCTCTTCTTCAGCTAAATCAACATCACCATTTCTAGCGTGGCGATAGGCTTCATTGCTGGCCTCGATAGCATTGGTATTGATTGACTCTTCAGCTTCTTTATTTTGGCGCTCAATAGTTGCTTGGTGTACCCTTATTCGCGCACCATCAATACGGCCATTTAGGTCGATTTCTACCCCTTGGCGAATTGAAGGATCGACACCCTCAAGAACTCCAGTTTTATAACCTTCGACCGCATCATTAAACTCACCTATATCATCTTTGTACTGAGCGGCAAAAGAAGCAATTGCATTGCGGTTATCTGAATCAAGTGAGGCCGCATAAGCTGATCTCAATGTTTTGTTGTGCGCTTGTCGCTCAACACTACCAAAAAAGCTATCAGCCATCATATCAGGGGCTTTTGTTACTTCACGCCCGTTAATGGTTGTCTTTTCTAATTTCGTGGCTTGCGCCTTCTCTGCTCCATGCTTAACAGCTTGTTCTTCACTGAATCTTAACGCTTGCTGCTTAAATCCTTCAAGCTTGCCCGCTAAGGATAAAGAGCCTTCCACGCCACCCGTGTTTGAGCTGACCTGTCTAATATCAACCGTTTCATTAAATCGTGTTGGCATTATTCACCCACCGGCATTATTGAGGCAACCTTTCGCACATCACCGATAAGCCCAATATTAGCACCTGTTCTTAATGAGCTTGATCGGTTACGCCCTCTGATTAAAGCTGTACTTGCCGCTAGTTTAGAGCCGAATACATCACGTTCAGTTGCTACTTCTTCGCGCCTTATATCTTCTTGAAGGATGGTCAAAGGTGAGCCTTCATAGGCTAAAACACCTCTTGCGCCTGCTGACGCTGTTTGACTTGCTATTGCTTGAGCCAGTCGGTCTTTGCGGTCTGCTTCGCGCTGTGTTGCTGCTAGTTTTTCCTGTTTAGCTGCAAACTCTGCTTCATTACTTGCGGCTGCGGCTGCGTTTCGTTGTTGTGAGTACTGGCCTACGGCTGAAAGCCCCGTTGCACCTGCTGAAATTAAACCAGCATTTGAGCTTAAAAACGAACCTACTACCGCTGCTGTTTCCATTAGTTGTCACCTTCTAATTTATTCATGTCTTTATTTCTGAACCTACGCTTAATATTTGAAAAGGCATAGGCGTGTCTTGAGTTATTGTTATATCGGCCTCTAGGCTCCAACCATGCAAGAATAGCCGCTTGAACTCTGTTTGCGGTGTTGGCGCGTCAAATTGATCTTGACCGATGGTTTTATCAGCCAACCTATTGCCATTAACGATGACACCGTTACTTTCATAAACATGAACAGCTACCCGAGTAATGCGTTTCTTTGAAGCAGCATTTGGCCCGTCTTTAAGATTGGTGTTTAAAGGCATGGTTTTAATTAAAGGCCTGTACTCTAAACCCGCTTCTATCGTATCAGCTGTTCTCTCAATAGTAATCTGCCCACTTGTTACCACCGCATCAGCCATTACCGCACCATCAGCCTTAACCTTGACAGTTTCGCCTTCTAAATGATCTAAGCCGGTTAATGTTGCACTGGCTAAACCTGTGCCTATTACGGCTGAATCAGTGTTTAATAATGTATTCTCACGCTCAATAAAATAAACGGTCGCCCCGTCTATAAACCTTTCAATAAGCATGTACACTTCAAAATCAACTACGGCAACCGACTTGATTAAACCAGATGCTCCGCTTGATTCCCATGCTGTGAAAGCGGCTATATCCTCATTCGATAGCGTATTAAAGACCGTCACTGTGCCATCATTGTTCATTATATAAACGTAGTTAGCATCTGAGCTTTCAGTACCAACACTTAAGGCTAGTTTTTTAGGGTTCTTGATTAAATGAGGCGATAGAACAGAAACCGATCTTGATTCATTCGCCTGAAAGTCATTAATAAACACAAATTGGTTTATTGCTTTGCCTGTCTTTTGGATGAACAAGGTTACACCATCAATAGTTACTGCTCTAGCTCGTTTAGCACCTAGATTACTTTGAGAAAGTACCGCTACGTTTTCAGGTGTGACAGGTGATTCTTTAATGTAGAACTCGCCACCAGTTGTAAATATCTGCAATGATCTGTTAGATATAAGTGAAGTAATCGCGTTAAGCTGATCAGTATCAAGTGTGGCCGTTATGCCTTCGTCATCCCTTGAGCGACCTTTATCAAAGTTAAAGAAGTCTGCAACCATGCTCGACCATACAGTCGATGGATTAGATTTAGAGCCACCAAACCATAATCTACCTTCATGGAAAGTACATGTCCTAGGCCAGCCTCTTGTTGCGCTCCATACGTCCTCAGCACGGCCATCACCAGCGGTTGTTACTTTTGTTGTTACCTCAAAACCTGAGTCCTTTGTGAATACAGGCGTTACAGTTAATTCATCCCAATCATTAGCTGAATCACCTGAGAAAGTAATCCTGTATTTATCTAGGGCTATTAAAGTCGAAACCGATATACCTGTGTTACCTGTTATAGGCAAGGCCAGCAAAGCATCCGCTATATCATTTTGATTAGTAGTATCGCTTGAGGCAAAGACTATTTCTTCTGTTAAAATACCGTTTAAACTAATCTTAAACCTATCGCCAAAGTTCTGATTGTTGAAGCCTATGTCTTGCACCGCATCAACCGGCGTTGGACTCGATCCGTCATCGAAATCATACTGAGGTAAATTGACTAATGGCATTGTTGCCAGCACCCAATCAGTGTCACTTGTCCTTGTGATTGCTCTTGGCTCAACATCTTCATGCGTAATTATGATTGTATCGGCTGATTGAATATAATCCATTATCTCAATCTGGGCATACGTCCAAGGGATTGATAGATAATCATTACCAGAGCCATTGATATTAGTTTGTAATACACCATCTTTAAAAACCTGCATTTTCAAAGCTGAAAACACAAGTAAATAATTCTGCTCAGTGTTGAATGAAAAGGTTTCTAATCGTCCATTGCCTTCTGAATCGGCTAAGTATTCCATGCCCGGTCTTTTCTTCACGCCACCTTGCGGAATTGTTAACACATTAGTCGCTTCTTTTAAGCCATTATAATAGGCTTGCAGGTCAATTCTACCGGCCAACTGAGGGTCTAATTCCCCTCTATTCATATTGGTGACGAAGCTCCATTGACCCATTACCGGCCACCAAACCTAGCTTCAATGAATGGACTATCAATAATAGCCTGTTGTGGCCTACCTTGTGAGTCGATGTTCTTAGCTCTAGCTAGTGCTTGGCTGGTTAGCTCAGCATAATAAGCGGCCTTGTTTCTATCCTCTGTTACTGACATAGAGAAGTCTGAGGCAAGCTTATACTGCAAAGCCTCAATAAAATGAGAAGGTAGGTTCGTTTCTTCTACCTGATAGACGTAACGAGCTAATAACTCAGTTTCGTTTGAATATAAAAGATCACCAATAATGACATGGCTCGAATGAGGCAAAATAGCCCATAAGCGAATCATATCCGTTGGCAATTGGAATGCATACTTGTAGTTTGTTTTGGTATCAGGCTCTTGTGATAACCTTGATAGACTCTGCTCTTTAAAAGCGAATGACCAAGGATGCTCTGATAAAAGCCTTTCATAAGCCTGTATATATAGATTGGCCGCTGCTTGCGCCCCTGCGCCTGCTTCCGTAAATGATGAAATCGGTGAATCACCAATCAATATTAATGCGTTACTTGCAATATCAATATCACTTGCCATGATTACCTCTTAAATAGGCGGCCAGTTGCCCAGCCGCCATTTAGTTTAAGCCAGTGTTGATGTGCTAGAAAGCACCGTTACAACACCCGCAGCAGATACAGCATCTACAAAAATCATTGTAAATACTTCTGTACCGCCTGTTACACCCACCACCCAAACAATATCACCTTGCTTCAAGCCTAAGACAACCGCATCATTAAAGTAGCCAGAGGCCACCGCTGTTGCTTTGCTATCAGGGGTTGAATAAGTGAAGTGTCGCGGTGCGTCACTATTTGCCATTGATGACAATGGTACGAACTTTGTTTTATCAAATGCCATGATTAAACTCCTTCATCATATTGAATTTTAACTACGCCTTGTGGCTCTCTGATTGCAGCACCCGCTTTAAAGATACCGTTAGCTAACCACGATGTCTTTTGAGCAATCCAATCAATAGTCGTCTTCATGTCAAGACCAACAGCTAAGCCTACAGCGTTCTTTTGCCATACATAAGCTTCACGATCAGCCGCAACACCGGCCAAACCACCTTCTGAGCGCGTGCCAACTTGGATAAACTTTAAGCCCATGAAGGTATCAAGCGAACCATTAACCAGAGCTTTAACAGTGTTAAAGTCCTCGCTGGTTACCGTGCTATCTTCTAGCAAGGTTTGAAGTGCTTGTGCGCGCAATACTAAATAACGCTCACCTTCTTCGGCTTCAATGTCATTCAAATGACCAATTGCTGAACGGATAGAATCCAAATCAAAGTTACGAGCGGCCGAAATATCAAACACACGGCCAGTATCTGGGTTTTCATCGTTGGTTGCAGCGTAAGTGATGCTCTCCATTGAATCCAAGATTAACTGATCTTCACGGCGTTGTAATGCGCCTGCAATGGTTTTAGCTAATTCGACTTTTTCATCAAAGTTAACTTCGGCAGCATCGAAAATATCTGTATCGCTTATATTCAACATAATTCGTTAATCCTATGCCAGTTCTCTTATGAACTTCTACACATCTCTATGTAGGCTAGACTATATCATACTCTTTCTTTTCAGTTAAGAGCCGCACCGCTTCGGATCACTTGATCCTACTCCCTCCACAGGGATAGTCGTTGGGGTCTAAATAGATTTACAATTATTAAAGTGCCATCGGTTCATGTTGCCTTTGTTGATAGACTTCTTACCGCAATGTGGACAAGTAATTAACGCTCTTGTATTCCACGCTTCACGCATCTTCTTTCTAGTCTCTTCACTTGGATTAGAGTTCTTCTCAGATAAGTGCTTCTTTTGCTCATCTGTCCAAGTGTTCCCATAGTTGGGGTTTTTATCCCCTGCTATATCTTGACCGAAATTGTGATGTTTCTCTCCTTTGTGATAAGTGATGCCTTCTCGCATCGTTATCATTTCAGAGTACGGCTTTCTGTCTTTAGCATTATATTGCTTGTTTAACTCTATCTCTCTGTTTGACGCTTCAACTATATCTTCAAATTCATCTACTACTTCAAGCTTTACATCTCCGTAGCGTTTCTTTGTTTCTTTAGTCCTGCGTTTCAGATCATTAGTGCATCCAAACTTAATACCAACAACATGATAAATATAATAAGTCATATTAACTCCAGTTATAGAGTCTTTATCTTATCATAAATATCTGTACTTTAATAATCATACCTCCATTTCTACCTGCTGATTGCCCAATCCTTAAACTTGTTCATCACTTTCGCTATATTAAGGCTCTAAGGGTTTTCCAGCATTTCAATGCGTTTTCATTTATGTATTTCTACATAAAGGAGCTTATAACGGCGTTAAGCCGTTAATGTTAACTCTGGAGCGTTCCAATTCTCTAGCGTGGCTGTTTGACGAGCGTGGCTAATATCCATTGGAGTTACATCAGATTGAGTAGCCTTTTGATTAGCTACGCCTTTTCCCATTCGTGTGAACTTGTAGGCATCACCAACAACGCCAGTACGAATAGTTACGCAATTCCGCAACTTGCCCATGCCTTGATATTGGTGCTTTACTTCCGCGTCAAATTCTTGAACTGCGGCATTACTTAAATTAATACTCATTTTAATACCCTCTTTTTAAACTAAAATATGCTCATTATTGAGCGTTCGTTATCTAGTTTAGCCAGTGACCTAAAATGGGTAGCTAATACTAAATGTATTGCTTCCATTTCCGGCCATAGAGGGTATCGGATAGAAGTAAGTTCTTTATACTCGGTTGGTGCTTAGGTGTCAATCTTTTGACTATCACCCGCCTTGCTTGTTAACTCTAATATACCAACCGATTACTTGTACTGTTGCATTACCGTCTGATTCGATTCTTAGTTCTGCTGGGTTGTTTAGGGTATCTAAATCCCCCATGTAACCGCCGTTGTACCTGCCTATATCAACCGTGCCTGTGGATTTAACAAACACTGAGGCGAACGGTATGTTCTGCTCTACCCCACCAATACCTGTTACCATGTGTACGTCAACCATCTGGTTTGGGCTGGTTGTTGTGACTTTAATATCCATCCTTAAATCGAGCATATCCCCAAGCGATAACTCACTCCAATCGAATTGATTAGTAGTTGCGTTCCAAAAATCGGTTACGCCCAACGGTGAGTAGTCTTTTAAAGTTAAAACACCCTGCTCGTCATTCGTTAACTTTACCGCCGCCGCGCCACCTACTATAGAAATCGGTGTAGTGGCTGTTGCTAGATCGTGATAATTAAAGAACCCGCCCGTTAAGTTATCCGCTGGAATATCGGTAAGCTGAATAGGAGTAACGCTCGATGTATCCGGTAAAACTTGAAGCAGAACGTTACCGCTGCTTAAAACGGCTATTATCCAGTCACCCTCGCTAAATTCTAGCTTTTTCTCTACCCAATAGCCTGCAACCGATACGGTCGCGAGCGAGTCATCTGAGCTATAGGAATACAACTTAGGAGCTGGCGAAGATTGAGAGCCTACTGTTGATAGTGTGCTTTGTGTGAACATAATTTACCTTCTATACTTCATCGTTTTTATCTCTTATCACCCCGCGAACAACGCCGCGTATATAAGTGTAAGCCCTCGTTATCGCAACAAAAGGGATGTACAGTTAAACCGATATAAAACACCTTCTTCATACTCTTCAATAACGCCATTAAAATCACCTGTAAACGTTGCCGGATTAAGCACGGAATCATTGCTTTCTATATGCCAAGTCGCGCCGTCATCAAATGATTTCTCTAGGCTAATGGTTGCTACACCGCCCCAAAATCGAGAAGCGCATTACCTCGGCCACTTAAATTGACTTCTTCCGTAGCACCAACCCCAGTAATAACCCCACCAACGCGCCTGACGGCCATGACTAACCCACTACCAGACGATGCTCACCAGCACCGTATAATAGGTTTCTTTTCTTCTCATACTCAGCTTTAAACGCTGGGTCAGTTTGAATACGCCTGTTTCCATGCTCATCTTTTGCGAATTGCATTGATTGAACTTCACTCGCTGAGATTGAAGACGATGGATTTAAACCATCAGGCGATAAAGGAGCGGCTTTAGTCATGCCGATCATGTGTTCTAAAGCAGCAACAGAAGCCGCTGTCGCTGTCATTTCATTAAAACCCTGCATTAGCTCTTCTGATAGATTAGCGTTACCCCAGTCGCTTAAATTAGTTAGTCGGGCTTGAGCATTGTTACCAAGGGCTTTTATCTCGTCACCCTTACTTAATTCCACAGCGTTGTTTTCTGCTACTTTGATCATGCCATACATGTTCACCATGTCAGTGAAGCCGTCCTGACTCATGTTTGAATCTTTAGCAAACTTCATGGCTTCAACTAACATTGGGTCATCAGCATCAATTGATACGCCTTCTTCTTTCAATGAGTCGCTTAAATGTAGCTCATAGTCATCAGGTGCGCCTGTGAACGAACCAAAGCGGCCTTCAAGCTCGGTATAAGCTTTCGCTTGCTCTGATACGTTCTTATACTTATCACCTTTAAACCAGCCAGGGGCTTCACCTTCGCCTGTTACGTTTTCTGATAAATTCCATGCCGGTATGCTTTCTTCGATTGCTGGCGTTACTTCGGGAGCTACTGGCTCTGTTGTTATGCCGGTTGAACCCTCGCCACCTTCTGCGGCTTCATTCAAGTATCGGTTTCTTAGTTTAAACATTTAGCTTTCTCCTACCCTTTTAACAGTTAATAAAATTGATTTAATGAATCGTTTCTGGCCTTCTCTTATTCCGACCTCGATCAAATCCATGTTTGGTTCTGCGGTTGATACCATGATTAAGCTTTCTTTCCACTTCTCCAACAATTCAGCACCTTTCTTGTTCTGACTAAAGACGGCATGAATTAGGAAATCAAGACGGTCATGCTCCTTTTCTTGCATGCCTGCTAATTGAGCGGCTTCCCCTTGATCAATGTTAGTTGTTAAGTCATCAAAAAAATTAGGCTTGTCCAACTGCTGCTCCTTGCTGGCCTTCGATGTTCTGTTCGGCTGCTTGGGTTATTGTCTCGGCTATCTGCTTGGTTTCTTCTTCGGTTCTTACTAATGAAGCTGGAACGCCTAATGTTTCTTGCCAATACCTCGGTAATTCCTCAATCTTGACTGAGCCGGCCACAACCTCTGGCGGTAATGTTTGAGCTATTGAGTTAAACCATATCTGGCTGTTTTGGAAATCTTCTTGACCTTCCGCTTTAGCGAGCGGACTTGTTAAGCGTATAGCTACTTCTTTACCGTCCACTTTAATATCAGGCACTTTACCCAATGACTTAAGTATGTCAATCACCGCATTAATAACTGGTTCGATTAGCTCAACCTTTTGTCGTCCAAATGATGCGCCTTGATTCCTTAATAAATCCTGATTCCGTAGCATTATCTCTGTTGCAGAGCGAACAGGGTCAGTTAAATCACCCATAGGGTCAGCAAAAAGGGCTTTACGGATTGATTCTTGAAGGTCTTTAAGTAGTGAATCGCCTAACCCAAGTTCACCTGATCGCTCAAGAGGTCGCATGGTTGGGTTTGCACTGGCATTGCTGCCGACTGGAATAACTACACCCGGAGCAATCTGCACAGTGTGCGGGTTAAATATTCCGTCACTAACACCTGTATAAACGCCCGCAATCTGTAGAGCTGCATTTCTTAAGATGAACTCTTTTACTTTATTGGCTGTTCTAATGTCGGGTAGCTGCTGAATAACGGGACCACGACCAAACACTTCACCCGGTGTTAAATTCCATCTGAATACAATAATCCGCTTAGTATCGAATGATTGAGTGAATAGTACTGTTTTAGACGGCTTATAGATGATGACTTGGTGATACTTGCCGTCATCAGGGTTGAAAATCATGGCGTTCAGTATAGTTACTTCTCGCGAGTTCTCTTTCTTGGCTTTATCAACTAAATCGCTTGGTAACTCAGCTAAAGGCCATAGTCTTTGAATATGAGCCGGTTTAACCTGCTGCTTTCGCCACACGCTTTCTATTGAGCCCCTCGGTGGTTTCTCTGGATATAACTCAGCCAAAGGAATGTTACTGAACTTAATAGCCTCACCTTTTGCAAAGTCGCCTTCTTCAATCGCTATCGCGCCTGTTCCTATGCCTAAATCAATCAGTGATGGAGCAAGTTCAGTATAAAAGTTCGAATGATTCAACTCGGCAAAGACTTTCTCTGTGATCTCTTCTAGCCCCTCGGTGATACTATCTTCCTGATCTTTGGGAATATCAGAGCCAGCAACAAGGTTCATCCAATCTAACCAAGGCGGTAATAATGCTGATTGTATTCTATTAGCGAATTGCTGTAGACCTAAGACCGCTGTCGAGTCAAATATCTGCCGGCTCTTCTCTCGGCCTTGTGCGTGTTGAGTGAATGTCTCACGGTTTGGTGCTGCAAAATCAAACGCTTCTTGATGCAATGATCGCCACGACTCGCGTATACCCTCTGCTCGTGCAAATCTGCCCAATAAATCTTGAACAGTACCTAGCCCTTTCGGAACATCTGCCACGTTAACCGCCTAATGTTTTCGCCGGCGCGCCTGCCCCTGCTGCTGTGCCAGTTGATGATGTGCCAACGAGCAAAGATCGGCCTTTAGACTTGCCGCCGGCTAATGCTTTACGCCTAGCAATTTCATCTTCTGACTCAGCTAGACGTAGCTCTTCTTTTTGCTGCTGTGCTTTTAATGCGCTTTGATCTGGCTTCTTTGGCTTTTCACCGAATACACTTCCCATCTTTAATCCTTTTTAGTTAAATACTTATACAACTGATAAGGCGTAAAAATTAAAGTCTTATCAATTCCCAAACAGCCCTTGACTACTTCTACGCAACTAAATACACATAGCCGCGCCATCTTGTTCTTTGGATTAACCGTAACCGTCAGTGCCAAAATTATGGCACCTTCACCGGCATAAGCTCGTGGATGCGGATAATCGTCAGTTGAAATGATTCTAACATCTATATGGCTTTGTGTACAATCGACCACTTGCCACAGAAACCCCCCGCTTGTTTCTTTCATTAAGTAGCAATGCTGAAACCCATCTTGAAGGTATGGCGTCAAGAAATTGTCGTTTTCTGAGTTCTTGAATATAACGTACCAATTCTCTGTGACTTGCTTGCCTTTATCCATCAAAGATATTGAAATTGCTAGAGGCAACGACTGGCCTTGTGAATGAACTATCCGCACGGTTTAATGCTTTTCGGCCTTCTCCTGCGCTCATCAGACCATATTCCCCAGCTTCACACACATGCGAGTACTCATTTTTGTCCGGCTCATCCTTGTATCGCTCGTCACCTGCCACCTGTACCCGCTTGTAACAGAACCCACCGGCCAAACCTTTTCGCCACTGCCTGGCCTTTGGACTTATCAGGAATGCTGGCTTTCCATCCATGCATAACTGAGTAAGCAAATTAACAATGGATGATCTTCTAACTAGCGGGTCATTCGTATGCGTTGGCTGAATGTTAATGCCATGCTTCCACATAACTTTAAAAGGTGTCATTTCTGTTGCTTGGCCTTTCTGATCGCCCGAAGGGTCGCCGCCACCAGTTTCAAACCTAAAGTTTGGGTAGGTTCGGTCGATATACTTCTTAAGTTCTGGTGCAAATACAGCCGCACTCATGTCTTTAGTCACAAATTCATCAAATGCTACATATCGGCCAATTGCTGGCAAGAACTGAATAAATCCTGCTGCCGGTGTTCGACCGAAATCAACACCGAGACGAATAGGTAAATCAGGGTTAGGCTTGTATTCTTCACTCATACAATGAACTGAATCAACATATTCAGGGTAAACAGGCTTACCACTGCTTACAAACCCATATTCATTCGCTAGATTAACTTTTATCCAATCTTTAGACTTACCCGCCATTCCTCGAATGTAATAGCCCTCAGGAAGATTACCAAGGTTTTCAGCATGTAAATTAGGCTCAAAGCTCTCACCTTTGGGGAATACTCCCCCTGGTTGTCTATGAAACCGCCAGCCATCAGGCTTATCTATTTCTGCGAGATTGTAATACCAGTGATCTTCATCAGGCGCGTTTGTATCGCCAATCATGCCGTGCCAAGTACACATGATTCCACCTGCAGCTTTAGATGGATAGCGGCCATGTCTTAAATCAGCCATATCTACTACTGCTTTGTTCAGCTCTTTCACTTCATTAAGCCAAAAACCTGTTGCCTGCGCTCCTCTAAGCTTCTTTACTGCGTCTGGTCTATCTAAAGCGAGAAAGATTAACTCGGCTTTTACCCTTGTCCCGTCCTCAAGATCAAAGTCTAATCGGTGCGTTGGTGGCTCAAGTCCTCCGCCAGTGTACCGGCCTAGGTCACTGTAAAGCTCGAGCCAATCTTTAATTGTTGTTGTTGTTAAATCAGGGAATGTGTTTCTTACTGCGTAAAACCTTGTTGGCCTTATTCCTTCGCTGTTTGCCTCTTGAACGCACATTGCATGGAATAGCTTTTGACATGATTGAACCGTCTTACCTGAACCCAACGGCCCCATGATAAGCTCGACTCTATCCCATGATGCCATGTATTCGGCTAATACTCGGCCTTGAGGTTTAGTGATGTATTCGATAGCTGGCAAGTTATCCCGACCGTGAGAGAAGCAGACCTAGCCCAATGATAGCAAGGGTTTCAATTTTCGGTGTTTTACTCATAATTCCCATTTTTCACCCTCACTAGATCAATTCTAAGCGATTTAAATAACATACCCCTTGCCTAGCTATCAGCTGATTCTGCCTTTGGACCTGATAAATCCACTATTTTAACTGTTGTTCGTTGACTAACAGTCTGATCAGACCTTTCTATCAGCCCTAGATCACGAGCAATTATATTAGCGTTTAGCAGGTCTGCTGCTGCTCCTGCAAACTTCTGATCTTTGATTAAATCCTCGATCTCACGTATGACTCCTGTTAAATCTTTATCTTTTTTGTAGTCAAGCCAGGTGTCGTGATTGATGTGAACAAAGCGACAAAAGGCTGTTATGGTCATGGCTCGCATCTTGTTTATTGATACTTCAACTGGTTCGCCTTGGTACTGAGTAAGCTTATGTTCGACTAGCGGGTTAGCCTCTACCCATTCAAAGTATTGCTCTGCTGCTGCTCTTAATACCTTTGGGTCGCTGAATATCTTCTTGCGCCCGTGCGAGCTTCTAGCCTTCCAGAATTGATTTCCTTTGGGAGCTGCCAAAACTCACCCCTTGTACTTATTCATGTCTTTCTTGCTTGGATTCCACCTTTGAATACCAAACTCTCTCAAGATATTCCCCTGCCCTGTCATTACTGCCAGCTTTGATATTAGCTCCTCAAGATTGTCTATTCTCTCGTGTAATGCTTCGTCTGATGTTGGTTTTTTAACTTGTGATGATTCTTTTGACATATCCTATCCTATATTGTTGTAAGTTTTGCTCGTGAATCTCTAGCTTTGCTTTGATAAAATACGCATCTGTCTTGCGTACTGCTGAATCAATAATATGCTTTCTAATATCATTAAAACCATCTTGACTCATGCCTGCGCTTGCCCATAGCTGTGCTAGTTCTTCCAATACTTCCGCGCCTTTTGTTGCGCCATCATCGGCTAACTCGTTAATAGCGTCATTGATTAAGTTATCGACTGTAAATTCATCCATAAATTATCCTAACACAAAACATCGCTGATATGAATGCGGTGGTTTTAAAAGCGGCCTCTTTATTATCTGAAAGTCTTGGTCATGTCACATACTGGTCTAAATGATAGCTATGGTTAAAATAAACTGAACTACGGGGCGAGTAATGAATTTAGCACATTA
>JQIA01001398.1_pt1 | contig 12968 bp, 21 predicted proteins | sample 811431 | NCBI WGS metagenome assembly JQIA01 (sample SAMN02998118, study PRJNA258478) | marine sediment metagenome | biome: marine; feature: seafloor; material: sediment; isolation source: oil-polluted sediment collected from 3 locations (0.5 km, 0.7 km and 0.9 km)... | place: USA: Gulf of Mexico ... | reverse complement strand
CAATTTTGCACGGTAGTTTTAAAAATAATCCGAAAGGTACGAGTATAATTATTAAATTACGACTTCATAAATTAGTATTAATTATATCTGTTTTCTTTTTATACTTTTTTAGTTTTGAACTAATAGAATCTATTGCATCCAAAAACAGAAGTTATTTTGATATTGTTTTCCCATCATTTTTTTTATTTCTTTTTGGGATAATAATGCCTGTTTCATTTCACTGGGAAGGGAGAAAAGCAAAGTCGATCTTTAGAAATATATTTGGGAAAACTAAAGGCTAAAACTTTAATACAGGGAGCCATTCGCTCGTGCTGACGCCTTACGGCGCCACACAGCTCAAACGTTGGGCGCTTAAAAGGAAATGTAATTATGAAAAGAAAAGAAGCTCTAAAAGAGATAAAGAAAAAAAGTGAAGAAGGTTTAACTAAAAAGGAAATTTTTGACGCGTTATCATCAAAAGTAAAATTAAAATCAGATCTCATTCAATATGTCGCTTTAGTTCCCAATTATGAAGATAGAATAAAATATAAGACTTTAAATTTGATTCTTTTTTCAATTTTAATATATGTATCGATATCAAAATTGATCGTAGGAGCACTTATTTTAGGTGAGGTTTCAATTTATGCATTGCCTTTCGCTTTACTTATTCCATTGTTAACTGTTTATTTTGCTGTAAAGGTTTGGAATTTTTATGGCAATATGTATCGAATTCTTGGAATGTTGGGAATTGCTGGTGTTTGTAAAGGAATTTATGCAACTTTATCTATGCCGTATTATGCAACTGAACAATTAGTGTTTGACACATTGTTCAGTATTTTACCTGGAATCACCATCACATTGTTGGCATTCTATATTGCGAAGAAGGTTTTCCCTTACTATGATTTTTTCGGTATCCTAAATATAGATATGCTTCTAACCCGTGCTTAACAATTTAATAAATGCATATAATAAAAGCCGGGTTCATGTTTTGTTAATTGAAAATCTGTCGTTTAAGTAAATTACCAATAATTTTAACCAGTCCCCACGGATTTCATGACTGGTTATTATGTCGTTATGAGCTAAGGAGAGGCAATGAAAAAGAACATACTCGTTATTCTGGGACACCCCGACACAAATAGTTTCTGTGGTTCATTGACCAGGGCGTATATCGATAGTGCAAAGGAAAGTGGTTCGGAAGTTCGTGAACTTCAACTTGGTGAGTTAAAGTTCGACCCAATACTCTGGCATGGTTACAACAAAATCCAGGAGCTTGAGCCTGACTTAATAAAAGCCCGGGAACTTATCCAATGGTCAAATCATATAGTTTTTGTTTATCCGAACTGGTGGGGCGCTATGCCAGCTTTAATGAAGGGGTTTTTCGATCGGATTTTCCTGCCAGGTTTTGCGTTTAAGTATCGGGAGAATTCTCAATTTTGGGATAAATTACTTTCAGGACGCACAGCGCACCTTATAGTAACTATGGATACGCCACCCTGGTATTATCGTTGGATATATCGCAGACCTGGGCATAACGAAATGAAAAGAACAATTCTTGGGTTTTGTGGCATAAAAGTCGTGAAAATATCTGAATTCGCGCCAATTAAAGATTCGAGCAAACAGCAAAGAGAGAAATGGATTGCTATAACAAAAGATTTCGCCTCAAAAGCCTGATAAACACATTAACGCCGACAAATATAAGCGTTATCCGTATCGGTATCAACCGGCACAAGGAGCAAATTTTAATGCAGACGAAGACACTGCAAGATGGCGCTGAGTCATTCAACGTTTCGGTACACGAAACCCCTATAGTGTCCCCGGTGGTGCTTTTCGCGGTGGGCGCGGGTGGCCAGCCGGAACGTCACGCAACGCTTCTGGATGCTTTGGCTGAATCCGGCTGTACTGTTGTTGCACCGCATTTCGAGCGACTCGCTTCGCCAGTTCCTATGGAAGAGGAATTGACTCTCCGGGCAAGGCGCTTGTCCATTGCACTCGACGCATTTGTTCAACCCGGCTCAACGGTGGTGGGTGTGGGGCACTCTATTGGTGCGACCACCCTTGTCGCTCTTGCTGGAGCTCAAATGTGGCTGGCGCCTGGTCAGTGCATCGACATCGCACCGGACAGCCGATTAACCCGGATAGCCCTCCTGGCACCACCAACCGGGTTCTTCCAGGCTCCGGGGGCACTTGATGCAGTACGGGCTCCAATTCTGGTATGGGTAGGCTCTGCGGATATTATAACGCCTCCCGCCCAAACTGAATGGTTCGCTCATGCCATGCGCGATTTGCAAACAGTGGATGTTCGCGTGACTGATGGAGCCGGTCATTTCTCGTTCATGGATCTTCCGCCGCCGAATACCTCTGAGCCGTTGATAAATAAGCAGGCATTTCTTCAGGAACATTCAAGTGAAGTTTGCAGGTTTCTGGTTGGCTAAAGGACACTGTCCGAGGCAAAGGGCATGCGGCAAGTGTTACGGATAAAAAGGTTTTTGCAATCGTGAGAATGAATATGAGTCAAAGTGAATCAATAACTCCAGACGAATTATATAGGCTTGTTCGACTAACTCTTAAGAGAGTCAATAATGAAGTTGCCGCCTTGTTTGAGGCAGGTCTGCCTGATGTTGAACAGCTTTCAAAGAAAACGTTGACGGCTTCTTCTTTACCGGTAATCGAATGTGTCCCTCGTGTGGGAAGGACGTCAGAACATGCATCTGACCTGGTTGAGGCAATAAAAAAATGCTATTCATATCAATCGTGGCGCCAACCATACACATCAACAGATTTTGGTAGCCAGTTTTTTAATAGATCAGCCTGGTTTCCAATCGCTGATGTCGATGGTCCCATTGTGTATAACACTGGATTAGTCGAAGTAATGCTTTTAGATGCTGGATTAACATATCCCAAACACAAACATAATCCAGAAGAACTATATGTTGTTCTGGCTGGTAAAGTGTGGTGGGAAGCTGAAACTGTTTCCTATATTTGGAGACAAGCTGGTGAAGTAATACATCATTCTCCTAATCAAATTCATTCTATTACTGCAGGAGAAGAGCCAGTTCTTATCTTGAATTTGTGGCGAGGAGGAAGTTTTGAAATTCCAGAAATCATTTAATCATATATCTGCAGAACCAAATGCTAAACATTGATAGCGTGGAACAGCTCCGGTGCAAGTTAGCTCAACGTTGGCATAACAGGGAGGAAACATGAATAAAATAATAGTGCTTCTATCAGTGATAGCATTTCTTGGTTGCACTGACTCAAAAGTTAATCACACTTCTAAAGTGAAATACCTTGAGCGGCTATCTACATTTGAAACAAAACTCATCAGAAAAGGCCCGGCTCCACAGGATTGGGTGAAGGAGATGCCCCCAAAAGGTGTCAAAGAAGTTTTTTACGAATCGGATTCACTTGCATTGAAGGCGTGGTTCTATATGCCACAAACTGAAAAGAAAGCTGTTCCTGCTCTTGTATACTTTCATGGAGGTTTTGCTTTTGGTTCTGACGACTTTTTTGCATGTAAACCTTTTATAGATGCAGGTTTCGCTGTCATGTGCCCTATGTTAAGGGGCGAAAACGGTAACCCCGGTAATTTTGAACTTCTAATGGGCGAAGTTCGAGATGCTATTGCTTCTGTTTATTGGGTCGCTTCCCAAAAAGGTATTAACACAAACCAAATATACTGTTTCGGACATAGTTCGGGGGGAATGCTTTCAGCGCTTGTTTCACTTCACGAAGGCGTCCCGGTTGCAATGTCTGGAAGTGCTGGAGGGTTGTATGGTATAGAGTTCTTTGATTACTGGCCGGAACTGGTTCCTTTTAAAACATCAGATATAGCAGAAAAGCAACTCCGGCTCCTTGTTGGTAATATTGCAGATATGAAAACAACTCATATAGCTTATGTCGGAAAAGATGATAAGTATCAGGCAGTAAGTCAAGCAGAAAAGGAAAAAGATACAAGTAGCCGTTTGGAGATAGTTTTCATCGAAGGCGATCATTTTACAAGCTTGGTGCCAAGTGAGCACGATTTTCTGTCAAAAGTAATAAGTCGTTTTTAACAACAATTGAAACTAGTGATTTAAAAGAATGGTCATGTCCAGTATATCTTGACGGAGAATTTTTCATGGAAGAATTGTTTGAAGAAGGGTTACATAACCATAAAAAAAGGCGTTCGAATTTACCCAAATTCATTAAGATCCTTGGAGTAATTGTTTTTATCTCATTATTAGTTTCGTTCTTAAAAGGTTTTTTTCTTGGGGTTTCGGGAGGATAGTTTTGTATATCATCGTCTTGCTATAACCTGGCGTTTCAAGTGACTGCCAAGGGCGGCGTAGCCTTCTTGACGTATTTTGCTATTTGAAATTATTAAATCTTTTGGTTTACAGAGAGTATATGAAATTAGCTAAATTCTATATAATTACAGTTGGAATTATTTCAATTATCGTAGCCTTGGCTGGTATTTATTATAATATTCAAGGTTTGTTAACTGACTTTTCAGATTTACTTAATGATCATGAAATATCTTATTTTTATTACGCATTTTATACAATGTCCGCTATCTGTATGGCTTGTTATGCTTTGCTTATGATTTGCGGAATCAAATTTATGTTTTTGAAAACAGGTATATATAAAGTCTTTATTGGGGTCCTGGTTTTCGAAACAGTATATTTTTTTCCATTTTCTGTTATGTGGATGGTACCCGAATTCGGAATGAGTATCAGTGCTGCCACTGGCGTTGCAAATGGAGGTCTCATGTTTCAAGGATTCATATTATTTCCTTTTTGGGCTCCATTTGTTGTAATATATGCATCAAAAAGATTAAATTTAAAACAAAAAGAGTTGATGAATGATAGGTGAAGTAGCTGAGGGGATTATCACATTTATTTTTGAAATAATATTTAGACTAATCGTTGAAATAACATTCTATTTTACTGGTGAACTTGTACTTTTTTTTATTACTTTTGGGAAAAAGAGAATCAAATGGAACTTGTTTTCTGATGAATCAGAAAAAACAAAATGGATGTTGTTGACAGATCTAAGTGTTATAATAGGATTCATTTTTTGGATTACTTTGATAATATTGATCACAAATTGATAAATAAAGACTGTTACACAAATTATAATATAACATCCGGTTGGTAGGGATGTTCGTACCTCGCGCCCTATAACCGAAGCGTTCTGCAATGAGTTTAAATGAATAAAATAAAAATCAAATCGTTAATTATTGTCACATTTTCGATAATTATATTTACACTCATTATATGCCATGCTGACGGTAAAGCTACTGATCCCAGGTTTTATGGAGACACCTTTGATTGGGATAATTCCGGACCATTAGAGTTTATTGAGATATTGAAAAATAAACAAAATGAAGTATGTCCAACATATGCCATTTATGGTTTTCATGATAAGTGGGTAAAAGAAAAGAATATTTCACAGCTTATTGGAATTATAGATTCTAAAGAACCATGCGCAAATGTTTACAGTATTTTGTCATCCTTTCTTGATTGCAATGTATCAACAGTGGGAAAAGAAGCTGCTTATATTATACAGGGATTCAGGTCTGGTAGATATCCTTCAGATTTAAATTCCGGTAGAGCTGATATAAATATTGATGAAATAAAGAGCTGGTGGAAAAGTAAGTTTAAAAAACAACAATAGAAATAGCAGAACAAAAAATGCAGGTGTGTGCAAACGGCTGCGCCCCTGATTTTAAATCGTTAACCTTTAAAAAACGTAATTGAAGAATTATAGTCAATGAAATCCAGGATAGATAAAACAGAGTTTATTGCGCAAATCCAGGACTGGGGTGCAAGTATTGTCCGTGTGGCTGAAACTTCCAGGCTGGCAGGTATTGGCACAGACCCGGAAGATCTCTTAGACGGTTATCCAAAAGCAGTGAGTATTGCAATACGTCTTTCTAATGCAGTAATGGATGAGATTGACATGCAACCGACTCCGCTTTACTCATCACATTATAGCCGGGTAAATGCATTACTTGACGATATTGCTATACGAGTCACAAATCTATTACAGATGAATGGTGCCCGGGCAGTTCCTATTCCCGCAAGCCAAATCCTCGATTCAGAAAAATGGACGTCCTATATATCGCATAAAGCTGTTGCAATAGCAGCAGGTATAGGCTGGCAGGGTAAAAGCCTTTTAGTTGTTAACCCGGATTTTGGGCCAGGAATCAGGTTGACTACCGTTCTTACGAATGCTGATCTTGAGCCGGATTCACCGATTAAGAACCGATGCGGAAAATGCCAACAATGCAAAGAACATTGTCCTGCCGGAGCAATCATTGGTGTAAATACCGACAGCCATTATTCCACCCGATCAGAGGCAATAGATCTCGAAAAATGCGTCTATCAGGTACGGGATGTTTTTGGTGAACTTCCTAATATCGCACCTCTTATCTGTGGCATATGCATTAAAGTTTGTCCCTGGGGTAATAAAACAAAGACAGCAGAATTAGAAAAGAATTAATAAACAGCTCCACACGGACCCTGCAAACGGGGATTCCAAAGTTCTATGCTCACTTGAAAAAGCTGAGGACTGCTTAAAATCGAAAACATGAAAAAATATAGTACTAAATTAATTCTATTAATATCTTTGGTTCTGGTTTTGTTCGGAATAGAATTCTCTAATTTTATTTATGATCAAATCGGTAGAGACCATTATAAAATCTATCTTCTGGTGTACTATCTGCCAATATTTGGGTTGATTTTAATGTGGGCATTAATAATTAAACTTTTTATTGAGAGAAAAAAGGAAGATTTACGGACGGCTTCGATCCAGATACCAAAAACAAAGCCACGATTTGCTTTTGACCCTAAATATAAAACATCCATAGACTTTTCTGGAATTCTTTCGAAGGATAATAGCTCTATTGATGCTCTCAGCGCTGCATTGAGTATATATGGATTTGAATTGTTTTCCAAAACAACAGATTTAATACGATACGAGCGTGGCTCAAATTTTCAAATTATTTCGATTAATAAGGTAAAATTAAAAATATTCTTTGAAATTCCGCTAAAGGAAACTACGAATCTCTTTATTGGTTATGGGAACTATACAGTTGATAACGGTGATTTGTGGACATTTGTGCAAGAGTTACGCAATAATCTTATAACCAGCGTGTGAACTTGAGCGGGTATAAATAGCGATTTGGGATTTCAATGAATATCACTAACAACCGATTCCACCCGGAGCGTAAGGCTAAATGGTATAAATTATATTCTGTTCTCGTGATAATTGCTTTAATGGGGTATATGTCTTCCAAAATTGATATTTTAAACTAAAATCACAACAACTCTTTTGAAACGAAGCGCAAAAACGCGCCCGCTGAAAAGATCGTTCTACATCAGGATAATATGATGAATTTTTATGTGTTAATTGTCGGTATAATTAGTGGGTTTTTTTTTATGACATTTGACAATTTTACGTCAAAGTACGTTGATAAGATCAAAATCCTGTTAATTATAGGTAGAGTTTTGATATTTATTGTTCCAATGTATTTCATCCTTGAAGAATTCAGAACAGATCCACCTGTTTTTTTTCAATATGCAGCCCCATTTATAGCGATGAAATTTATTGGCGGTGTTTTAATAAGATCAAAAAAGGAAATGTAGAACAAAACACGATAGTTGAGCGGGGTATGGCTTGTGAATTTGGGGATATTCCTCATTAACAAATTGTTCGTTCAGTGCCCGTCGCCCATTTTTGCCGCCCGCCAGTTAATTTGTCATTACCTCTAAAGAAAGAAGAAGGATCAAAAAAATGAAAATGAAAATATTTGTTATAATCGTGTTCATGTTTTTTCCAATTATAGCTTTATCTCAAGAAAAAAATAAAATTGCCTTTCCTGATAGTGAATGTAGAAAATCATTCACTTCAGCTATTGATTTTTCAATGGCTGTGGCAATTGCCTTTGTTAGACAAGACGGTGATTGTCTTAACTATCTTCTCCATCATAGGAAATCCGGGCTTTCAGATAGCTTTCCGATTACGAAAGATTTTAATAATATTAATGACTTAAGAATGAGAAATAACAAGTGGCGGCAAGTAATAATAAGTAAGATGAATGAATTATCTAATCAAAAATATGAACCTCTGATAAATGACCCCATTGCAATCGTAATAAACACGAGGGAACTTACGAAAATAAAAGTTCCATTGAAAAATGGAATAGAAGAAGTCCCATTTGAAGAAAAAATTGGTGTTAGTCTTTTTTATAAAAATAGTGTCTTCACAGTAGAGATGTCAGATATAGCACTCATCCCCAATTTTGGCTGGGCTTCTTGTTCGCCTCAATCTTTTATTGTAAGGCATGTAAACATTAATGGTGAAGATTATTTAAAAAAACATGAGGAAATGATCGGAAAAATGAAAAATCAGTATGTTTTAAGGAAGGCCCAGTGACAACAGTAATATACAATAACTATATAATCAAGATGTTGAAAGAGTGGGGCTGGTCCGACCTCAAATTCATAAATACGGAGAAGAATCATGAGTGAAAATTTTGATCTGTTAGCAAGCACATGGGATCAAGATCCTATGAAAATTAAAAGATCTAAGACAACAGCAGAATACTGTATGAAGGCATCTTTAAAAGCCAAGGAACGTCTTTTAGATTTTGGAGGCGGAACTGGGCTATTAAGTGTTTGTTTGCATAATTTCTTTGACCAAATCACAATCGTTGACACTTCAAAGGAAATGCTCAGAGTCGCACAAGAAAAAATAAAAGAAGCAAAGATAACAAATATCAAAACGGTTAAAATAAATGATGACATTTCAGAGGTTATTGACAAATATTCAGCTATAGTAACATTAATGACATTACATCATATCCCTGACATTGATAAGTTTTTTCATAGTGCATCAACAATTTTAGATAACTATGGTGCATTGATCATTGCTGATTTATACCAGGAAGATGGGACATTTCATAAACATGTTCAAGGATTCAAAGGTCACAATGGATTTGAAATAGATGAACTATCCAAAAAACTTAAACATGCTGGTTTTAATGTAACTCAAGTGAGTGAATACTTTGCGATAAAGAAAGAGATTTCCCCAGGTGAAGAGAAGACATTTCCATTGTTTTTTTTAGTAGCTGTAAAAATAGATAATTAATCCCTTCAAAAAAACAGATAACAATGCAAATTCTCGTGCCGAGATAAATTCGAATCCTTGGCATTGGGTGCCCTAATTTCTCGGTGCTCTACGAATGGGATTCAACCAGGTCGGCAAAGTAGCCTTTTAACTGCTCCGGTTTTACAACAATCAAAGTATTTATTGACCCGCGTAGCGGCTTCGTTTAACAATAAGGAGCAAGGGGTGACACAATTTCCGTGGGCTTTGTTGCTTTGAACATTGTAGTAAAATAAACTGTAATTTATTAATAATTATCAAGGTTAATCATATGAAAATAAATACAAAAAATATATTGATATATTTAACCATTTTTGTCTGTGGTGTTATGTTGGGTGGTATGTCTATCTTTTTTTTAACGAACCAGATAAGTAGGCAATTTATAAACACTTACACTATAAATACAGTATCATACAATTTTTCAAAAAATGCTGGATTATTATCGCAACTTCGTAGTTCAAAAATTGAGAAAGCAATAAACTCACTTGAGTCAGACCTTGATATTGCTATTGTAGAACTACACTCAAGACTCAAAGATAATGATGGAATTTCGAATGACTACAAAAATATGATTGAAGAAAAACTCAAGTATGCAAAACAATATCGATTATCTAACCCCTATATTAATTCAAATGAAAAAATTGGTAAAAGGGTTGAAGGTGCATTGGCTGACGTTCAAATTAAATAAACCAGATAATAAAAGCTGAGTCCGGTTTTTGTCGGTTGTAAGTGCTTTGTATAGTGAATAATGCCAACGGTCTTCGTCGACTTTCATAGCTGGTTATTTTTATGTTTTAATTTAATTAAGAGAAGTCTTATGAATCGTTTGTTTATCATTTTGGTATTCTTTGTTTTGTTACTATCTGGTTGTGAACAGATGCTATTTGATCACTCAGGAAATTCCAAAAGGGGGCAATCCTACGACGATTTTGATAAAGAGCAAAATGAAAAAAAGGAAGAAGCCCAAAGACATGAAAGATGGCAAGATTAGCGATGTTCGGTCGTCTCTATGCTTTTTCATGCTCCACGTTATAAGTTTAATTATGAAACAAGACACTATGAAATATAGCTTACGCCCTGCTACGAATGACGATATTGAGTTTATGTTCCAGCTTCGGTTCAATACGATGAAGCCCTTTTTTGAAAATACTCACGGTTGGAATGATACTGAAGAACTTGATAAGGCGGCTGATGAATTAAATCATGCTAAAATCGTTATGGTCGGCAACGAACAAATTGGAATAATAAAGGTAATTCCTAAAACTAAAGAACTGCATCTACATCAACTGCAAATTAAACCTGAATTTCAAAAAAAGGGTTTAGGAGCAGAGCTGATGAGTAAGACCATTGAATGGTCAGAAAAATTAGAAGTACCAATAACCCTGTTTGTAATTACAAGTAGTCCTGCAAAAAGTTTGTATGATCGTTTTGGTTTTGTAATTACAGAAGAATTTGAACATCATTGCACAATGTGCAGACAACCAAAGTTTTAATATTATGGTTAGGCAAAGAATTATCGACCTATTGATACAGGAGCAGCAACATGCGCTTGATTGTGGTAATCCCCCATTTGCGGCAGTTATCGAGTGTGATGGTGAAATCCTTGCATCTGTAGCAAATGACTCGCGTTCAACTGGTAACCCATTGCGTCATGCTGAAATGCTATCAATAGAGCACGTAATTGAAAAGTATGGTCCTGCAGTGCTTCAGAAATCGCATCTCTATGCGTCAAATGAGCCCTGCCCAATGTGTGTTGGTGCGTGCATCTGGTCTGGTCTTCACACTGTTACTTACTTTCTTGCACAGGAGCATGTTGCCGAGATCCGGGGATGGGGTAGATTTATCCCGGCAAAGAGTATAGCATCGGCGGATGATTCAGATATTTGTATTAAAGGTCCAATTATGAATGAAGAAATGCTAAGAATGCATGAAAAATTCTGGCGCACTGATGGTAATTCAAAGAAGAAGCATTCAATCCATTTGTCTTCTTGAAGATTAATGCTAATACAGTTTTAAAAAACTTATGAATAAATAATTCGGTTTTTATTGGGCCCGGTCTTCACCACCCGACCCATGAAGGCAGACGTTTAACATCAACAAAGGAGATTGAAATGTCAGAAAATAAGCAACGTCACGGTTGTCTTACAGCTTACCTTATACTTTTGATAGTCGCAAATTCTGCAACCTCACTTATTTATTTACTTGGTAGCAAGGCTATTACACAAAATACATCAAGCATGCCGGAATGGGCGATTCCTGTCTTAATAACATTTGGCGTATTCAATCTAATCTGTGCCATTGCTTTGTTTAAGTGGAAGAAGTGGGGCTTTTGGGGATGTTGCATATCTGCTGTAATTATGGCAGGGATTAATTTATCTTTAGGCCTTGAAATAAAGTCAGTTATAGGTGGTTTTGTCGGTATTGCTATTTTATACGGGGTGTTACAAATAGGAAAAGAGAATAAAGGCTGGATACAATTAGATTAAGTATAGTCGGCGAGCGGGCTTTGTTCATTTGAATAATGTATTTATAAATATGCGGTAAATCGGCATATATAATTGCAAGATCGCTGGATAAAAGTAAATTTTAAGTACATGAAGGATCAAGATTAGGGCCTGTTGGATTTAAAAAATTTTTTAAGCCAACCGAGGGCGATTAAGAAGGACGGAACACCAGGTATGGATATTTTTATATTCTCTCCAAAAGACAGGAGCCAATTTAAAATGATTTCTATCGGTGATATACTTGAATTAATGGATGAGAATGACTGGAAAAGCGCCTCATGCTGGTTAGAAATCTGCAATAATGAAAGTTTATGACAAAATTTTTGATTGGTATGTTTCCGCAAGAAGCCCGGACTCCGGCGTTAAAGCTATCAGGGGATTTACAGAAAACCTTACTCCGGGAGCAAAGATATTGGATATTGGCTGTGGACACGGTTTTCCCATAGCCCATACGCTTTACCAACTTGGTTTCAAAATTTATGGTATCGACAGTTCAATAAAAATGGTCTCAAGATTCAAAGAAGACCTCCCGGACGTACCAGTTCAATGCACTGATATCCTGAGCTCCGATCTTTTTAGCACTCTTTTTGATGCCATAATTGCGTATGGATTCATGTTTCATCTTCCTATAGACCAGCAATCAAAAGTCATAGAAAAAGTATCTGAGCACCTAAAGCCCAATGGCGGTTTTCTGTTCAACTCCGGAGATGAAGATGGCATGGATATGACTCCTTCAGGATATAATGGCGGTGAGAGGTTCATGACGTATTCAATGTCATGTTCCAATTACGAAAGAGCACTTTGTAAAAATGGCATGAACTTGAAAAATTATTATATTGAAAAGGATGCTGGAGGTACTATCTACATTGCCAAAAAATCATTATAGCATGCGCTTGAACGCAGACCGGGGCGCGATGCAGATAAAATGAAACGACTTGAACAAATCATCCTTATATTCTCGTTCTTATCATTCTCATGGCTGGCGATGCAGGCAGTGCATGAGTCTGGTCATGTTGTCGGAGCGTGGTTGACGAGCGCAGATGTGATCAAGGTGGCCTTGCACCCTTGCATTATTTCCCGGACAGTCCTTGGGCACAATCAATACCCATCGGTTGTTGTCTGGGGAGGCCCACTTATCGGATCATTGTTTCCTTTGCTTGTATTTTTGTTGGCCAGGGTCTGCCGGTTACCCGGTATCTACTTATTTCGATTCTTTGCCGGATTCTGCTTGCTTGCAAACGGTATTTATATTGCTTTCTTTCCTGGTAACGGTGCAGTTGACACCGGAGTCATGATGCAGCACGGCTCACCACGTTGGCTCATGGTCATTTTTGG
>JQIA01001397.1_pt1 | contig 12970 bp, 4 predicted proteins | sample 811431 | NCBI WGS metagenome assembly JQIA01 (sample SAMN02998118, study PRJNA258478) | marine sediment metagenome | biome: marine; feature: seafloor; material: sediment; isolation source: oil-polluted sediment collected from 3 locations (0.5 km, 0.7 km and 0.9 km)... | place: USA: Gulf of Mexico ... | reverse complement strand
TTAGCGACAGATGCTGTAAAAGCTGTCGAAGATAAGGACTGGGATCCAAGCGTTAAAGCTTTAGTCGCCTTTCCAGAGATACTACAACGTTTGAGTAAAAATCTAGATTGGACGCAAAAATTAGGTGATGCTTTTTTAGCTGATGAAGAAAGACTACTCGCTAGCATTCAAGCTTTACGTCAAAGAGCTTATGAGATTGGCAGTTTAGATAAAATGGACAAAATGAAAGTAACCAAGGACGAAGATAATATAGTTATTGAGCCGACTGAGACTCAAGTGGTTTATGTACCTTATTACGATACTCGAGTAGTTTATGGACCTTGGCATTGGGCGCACTACCCGCCTGTTTACTGGCATTATCCTAGCCATTATGCGCATTTTTCACATAATAGACATCATAACTCACCGTTTTATTGGGGACCTCGCGTACACATTTCATTTGGATTCTTTTTTAGCTCTTTCCATTGGCATAACCATCATGTAGTTAGAATCCCGACTCATCACTATCGCCCCTATGCGAACCACAGCCGTCGTGACGTGATTAGACATGAACATGCCAATCGTTGGAGACATAATCCAACTCATCGACGTGGCGTTTCTTATCGCAGCGTAACTGTAAGCAATCGCTACGCAAGTAACCGCGCAAGTCAAACTGAAATTCGGTCACATCGAACAAGAACTGATAACTTGGTAAGTCGTACTAACCAAAGTAATAGAAGAAATCAAACGACTTATACAACTCGAAACAATGACAGTGTTCGCGCTAACAGTAACGAAATTAGGAATAGTAATCGAACAAGAAATAACGTACCAGAAGTAACTCGAGAAAGGATACAGCGTGAACTTCGCGATGGGCGAATCACTGTTAATGAACGTAATAATAGAAATGTAGAGCGTACGGTTAATAGAACCGTTGAACGAAATGTTCAAAGAAGGTCTGAGCCCACGGCTCCGCCAATAAAAATCAATCAAAACGTTAGAACTGAACCTACACAGAGTAGAGAAAGAAGTTCTTCTCGAACGAATTCACAATCTAATTCTCGCTCAAACGCGCGATCTAATTCTCGGCAAAACTCAAACTCAAATAATCGCTCTTCAAACCGCTCATCAAATAAACAGTCAAGAGGTAAAAGTAACAGAAAGGAGCGTTAAAATTATGATTTCAAAACTATTTAGACTTGATCATAAGTATTGAGAGATGGTGCTGAGTAAAAGTTTTACATTAATGGGTTTTCCGATGTGAGCGTTCATCCCTGACGCTAATGATTTTTTAACATCTTCGCTCATCACATTAGCGGAAAGGGCTATAATAGGTAACTCAGTCATTTTTAATTCATTCCTAATAGCTCTTGTCGCAGCATAGCCATCAAGCACTGGCATTTGAACATCCATTAAAACAATATCAAACAGTGATTGTTTAAGTTCATTAATTGCAAGTTGACCATCTAATGCGGTAGTTACACAAAGTCCAAACTTTTTCAAAATCGTTTCGGCAACCATTAGATTAACTTTATTATCATCGACTAATAGAATTTTTTTATCTTTTAATCCTTCTAATAAATCTGCGGAAACAATACCGCTTTTCTTTTCAACATTTTTGGGTTTATGATCAACATCAACACAAATAGTAAAATAGAATTTACTACCGACACCTTCTTCACTTTCTAGCCAAATCTGGCCTCCCATTAACTCAGATAATTTTTTAGATATTGCTAAACCTAAACCTGTACCACCATATTTTCGTGTAATTGAGGAGTCAGCTTGACTATAATTTTTGAATAGTCGACTTTGCTGTTCTGTATTTAATCCAATACCTGTATCCGCTATACAAAACTCTAGAGTCACTTTATCTTTTAACGCTTTGCTTTCTATATCCAAATCATCATTACTGATACCCCTATTTGATAACGAAGATTTTACGGTAATGCTTATACTTCCTTGCTCGGTGAATTTTGCAGCATTATTAACCAAATTAAGTAAAATCTGGCTCACTCTTAATGCATCGCCCTTGAGAAACTTAGGCACATCATCTTCAATTTTTGACTCTACTTGAATCTCTTTTTTTCTAATAATTATTTTAATCTGCTCTTCAATGTTATGGACAATATCATGAATGCTGAAGGGAATGCTTTCTATTTCTAATTTTCCAGCCTCAACTTTAGACAAGTCCAAAATTTCATTAATTAAAACTAACAAAGATTCTGCTGAATTGTTCAGTGTCTTATTATATCCTTGCTGAGTAATTGTTAATCCTGATTCTTTTAGTAAGTAGGACATTCCAATCACTGCATTCATCGGTGTTCTAATTTCATGGCTCATATTAGCCAAAAAATCATCTTTAGCCTTGTTTGCTTGCTCTGCTCTCTCTTTTTCTTTTCCTAATTCTTTTTCCGCTTTTTGCCGGACATAAATTTGAAACCGCATCTGTCGGTTCGATCTAATAACAAATAAAATGATCGCTAAAAGAAAGAATGCGACTGGAAGAGTCCAATATAAAAAGGTTACTATACTTGTGCCAATAGTGACATCAACAGGTAACCAATTATTGGCTATACGAGATTTTTCTTTAGTTGAAATGGTAGACAATACTTTATTTAAAATTGGTACTAATGGCTCTAATCCCTTTCTTACTCCCATTGACATTTCAAGTTTATAGGGGGTGAAAGCGGCAACAATAACATTGCTATAGCTCACTTGGTTAAGCTCTCTATTGATTCCCGCTAATGCGTCAATGAATGCATCAATTTCTTTGCTCTCAATTTTTTCTAATCCATCACGAATTGAAGCAACTGGTACAATTATAATTTCGGGGTGATTACGCGCAACGATCTCTTCAAAAGCATATCCTTTTATCATTCCAACTCTTTTACCAGAAAGATCGTCCATATTTTGTACATAAAACGAATTTTTCTGGGTAGTAATAACTGACTCAAGAGAAATATAGGGATCTGTAAAATTTAAGTGTTTGGCCCTTTCTTCTGTTTTTAATATTGTTGATAAGACATCTATATCGCCTTTCTTAATTGCATCTAAAGCTTCTGACCAAGACAAATCAAAATTCGGTGGCAATTCAATATTGAGCCTATCACTTAAAATGGAGACATATTCTGAACTTACACCGACAAATTTTCCTGCAGCATCAACATATTCAAACGGTGACCATTCATGGTCAATACCCAATCTAAATTTTTTGTGGGAGTTAAGCCAATTTTTCTCCTCTTGAGTTAATGTTAGTAATGAATGTTCTATATTAAAAAATGGTGTAAGTTGTGGAAACCACTTTCTTTCTAAAGCGACTATTTTTGGCACAGACATTTTCTTTATGCCTTCATTAATAGTATTTCGTAAATTTTGACTTCCTTTAGGAATAAAACCATAAACTTCATTAGTTAATAGCACTTCATCACTTAGAGTAAAAACACCTGTTAATTCAATTTTCGCAATTTGGGCATTCATGTAAGGTACTTCGCTTACAATCGCCACCACTTTCTGATTCAACAATTGCAATAGTACTTCTTGGCTTTCATCAAACAGCACTAGCTCTATTTTGGGATAATTATTTTCTAAATAGCTTTGCTGAAAGGTATTCCTTTGTACACCTACTCTTTCTCCATCTAAATTTATTAGTTTAAATGATTTATTAGAACCACTTCTAAAATAGACTCCCGTATCAACTTTATGGATAGGAAAAGAAAAATCACCCCAAGTTCTTCGTTCGTCATTTGAAAATAATCCAACATGAAGATCGACTTTATGACTTCTTAAAAGGGCAAAATTGTTTTTAATTGTTTCCGGTATTAGTTGAATTGGTATTTGATTAGTTTCAGACCATAACTGCCAAAATTCCACGTACAATCCAGTCGCAGTTCCGTCAGGTAATGTAAAACTAAATGGCGCATTATCATTAACAAAAACTATTTTTATTGGTTCGGATTGAATAGCCTTAGAAGATTCCTGCGTGAAGAGCTCATTGGAGAAGAGTAGACCAATGAAAATAATTGCAATTAGAGATACTGAGGGAGGTTTCATAATTAATGATTAATCTAGGAATTGAGCTAAGTTTAGTTGATAAACTAACATTAAGCTGAATATAACCTTATTTACTTGAATCATATGTATTAAAGAAATTAGAATGTTGACTGATCATCATCTTTTGCTTCAAAAGTATTCATTGGCTCTAACGATAAACCGGAACTTTCTAGTGATGATGCTGATTCCTGATTAGATACTTCTTCTGTTATCTCTTTTGGTTCCTTATTTTGCTTTAATTTCTGAGTATTGACACCTTGCTGTTTAGAGTCTGTACTTTCATCTGTAATTATCTGTTCCTTAACTCTCTCTTTTGGCACAGGTTGAACGGTCTGAGGAGGTTTGGGTTTACCAGAAAGTTTGATTTTTAATGCTAGGTTATTTTTAGAGTCTGCATTCTTTAGCGCCTCTTCGTATGAAATTTTCCCTTGTGTATATAAATCTAAAAGGGCTGTGTCGAAGGTTTTCATGCCTTGCGTTTCAGACTTTAACATCACCTCTTTTATTTCATCAATTTGCCCCTTCTTAATCAAATCACACACTCTAGGAGAACCCAATAAAATTTCGATGGCTGCACAGCGCTTACCATCAACCGTAGGAATTAATCGTTGTGATATGAATGCCTGCAAGTTAAGCGACAAGTCTAATAACAACTGTTTATGGCGTTCTTCTGGAAAAAAATTAATCACTCTATCGAGCGCTTGATTAGCATTATTTGCATGTAATGTTGAAATACATAAATGTCCCGTTTCTGCAAACGCTAAAGCATGTTCCATCGTTTCTCTGTCGCGTATTTCTCCTATTAAAATTACGTCAGGAGCTTGTCTCAGAGTATTTTTTAAAGCGTCTTCATAGTTATCGGTATCAACACCTATCTCTCTTTGATTAACGATTGATTTTTTATGTTGATGAACAAATTCAATTGGATCTTCAATGGTAATAATGTGGCCAGAAGAATTTGAATTGCGGTAATCAATAAGAGCAGCTAATGAGGTTGATTTACCCGAACCTGTTCCACCAACAAAAAGTATCAATCCTCTTTTTTGCATCACCAGCTTAGGTAAAATATCGGGAAGGTTTAAGGAGCGCCAATTCGGAATATCCACTTTAATAGCACGGATCACCATGGACACTTGATTACGCTGTTTGAAAATATTAACTCTAAATCTACCTAAACCTGATTGAGATATAGCTAAATTCATTTCTGGCTTACGTTCAAACTCAGATTTTTGCTCACTTGTCATAACGCTACTGGCAATTGTATTCACTTCACCAGGTGCCATGATCTTGCGATCAATAGCCATTAAATTCCCCTGAAATTTCGCACTGGGGGGAGCACCGGTTGACAAAAACAGATCTGAGCCATCTTTTTCGATCAGAATACGCAAATAATCATTAAATTCCATTGATGCCTCACCATATCTCATCTGCAGATAACAGAAGTTGAGTTTATTAATAATGAGTTAATTATAGACCTAGTTTTAAGTTTTACTGTAAATCGAAGAAAGGTAAACAATTTAATAAATGACTTACCAATAATCTGCAGTTCAAAGACGCTAAGATTGGATATTGCTATCAAATTTAAAAACATCGGTTCTACTTAAAAGTCTACTAGTCATAACAGAAGAGATTAAAGTAGAACTAAGTGTTTGGTGGCACTCAGTCAACCCAATAAAACCGCCATTTGATGACTGCATAGCATTTTTCATTGCATGCTCTGTAAGTTTTATCATTGTTTCCCAGTTATAACTATTTTCATCCCCATTTCTCAATGGTGTCATTGTATAGCCGAGAGATATAACAATATCCCGAAGGGGTTCATTTTCTATGTCATTAAAAAATTCCAATTGGCAAATTTCTTTTGATAGCTTTAATAAGTCTTCTTTAGATTCAGAAAGTTGCAATAAAGCCAAATCATTAGTATCCCATCGAGCTATTAATTGAATACTTTTAAATCTATCTTTGATCACACTCGATATTTCTTTTAACAGTTTACTATCTATTTTATTAACCAGTTTATCTTTACCGGCTCTACTTTCAACATTGATCATAATACAAGCCAGCTTAATATCATTTTCTGTATTATTTTTTAAACGTTTTAACATCTCAAGAATGAAAATGGCTTGGTCAATAAAATACTTTTGATTGAACATACCCGTAGCAAAATCATTACTAGAATGCTGTTGAAAATTTTCTATCTTTTTAAGTAAGTGACTATTTTCTTTTTCAAGGATATGTTTTTCATGATCCACTCCTTTGATAATTTTGTTTTTGAATAATTCTTGCCCTGCTATTCTCTTAGCTTGAGAATGAACAAATAAAATAAGTAACAAACAAAAAATGGTTGCGTAAATAATAAAAGCCCACCAAGATGCCCATGGAGCTGGAGCAATATGAACTTTTAAGTGAATAGACTCCTCGCTCCAAATACCATTATTATTGCTAGCCTTAACTACAAATAAATAACTTCCCGATGGTAAATTAGTATAAGTTGCCCGATTTAAATTTCCGACATTTATCCAATCGGGGTCGAATCCTTGTAATTGATATTGATACTGGTTTCTTTCTGGTTGAGAAAAATCCAAAGCAGAGAATTCAAAATTGAACAAATAATCGTTATGGTCAAAAAACACTTCTTTATGATTCTCAACAGAACGATTAAACTTAATCTCTCTATTCTCGCTAAACACATTGGTTAACTCAATCTTGGGAATATGCATATTCTCAGTGATTTCATAGGGATAAAAAGCACTAATTCCATTTTCGCCACCTAAATAGATTCTTCCGTCACTTGCTTTCAAAATAGCTCCCTGAATAAATTCATTGTGATGAACTTCATCGGAAAGATTGTAATGCTTAATCTCATCAGTTTCAGGATTGAGTTTGCTGATCCCTTTATTGGTACTGATCCAAATATATCCTTCCTCATCTTCAACAACACCATTCACCGTACTGCTATTCATGCCATTTTCGATTGTGTAGTGAGTAAACCTATTAATTTTTAATCGCCTATCTTCAGCCTCCCAACGATTCAAACCATTACCTTGCGTACCTATCCAAAACCGCCCTTTACTGTCTTGTAAAATTGACCATGCTGTATCGCTAGATAAACTTTCAGGATTACTTTCAATATTACTAAAAAATAAAATCTCATTCGTTGTTTTATCTAGTCTAGACAAACCACCATCCGTTGCTAACCAAATAAACCCTTCATCATCTTCAAGTATCTGAAATATATTATTGCTGGAAAGTTGAGGGTTATTTCCTAAATCATTTCTATATTTTTTAAATAATTTTGTTGATGAATTAAATCTATTAAGTCCAGCCCCATAAGTTGCTATCCATACCTCACCATCCCGGTCTTCATAAATATCAGTGATCCCATTAGCAGATAGAGAGCCTACATTACTCTCGGAGTGATAATAGTTAGCTATAACATTCATTTTTTTGTCAAATACGCGAACACCTTTTGTTGCAGAGCCTACCCATAATCTTTCTTTACTATCATACAAGAGCGCTGTTAACCTCAACTCTTGAAGTTTGCGATCTTTATGATCTCCAAAATATCGTAAGATATCTTGAGTGCGATACTGAATTGAATCAAGCCCACCTCCAAATGTTGCTATAAAAACATTTCCTTTAATGGATTCCGAAAACCCTACAACTGTATTATTTGACAAACTATTATTACGTTCACTAATATGTTTGTAATGCGCAAATTTAGATGTGATAGGGTCCCAAACATTTATACCAGCCAAAGTTCCAATCCAAACTAAACCGCCTTGATCTTCATATATGTCGAGTACTCGATTGTGGCTAAGACCATATTTTTGAGATGCTAAATAACCAACACGTTTAAAATCATCTGATTCTTTTTGATATATATTTATTCCTGCATCAGTTCCAATCCAAAGCGTATTGTTGCTATCCTCAAAGATTGTATATATGCGATTGTTAGATATAGAATTACTGTTTGAAGGATTATTTTTATAGTGAATAAATTGTTTCGTCAATTCATTAAATTTTTCAACACCGCCTCCTCTCGTTCCAATCCAAACTTGTCCTCTATGATCTTCAAAAACACTTCTTATTTTATCATTAGACAAGCTAGTTTTTTTACTATTGTCATGACTAAAATAAGTCTGCTCTTTGTTTTTTGTAACCATCCAAAGTCCACGCCCCTCACTTCCAATCCAAGTCCTATCTCTAGAGTCTTTAAATATTACTCTTACTCGTAAAACATCAAGGTTTGCAGATAGTTCATCATTTTTAACTTGTTGATAGGTTAACAAATCTAATGAAATAATTCCGTCCCCATCGGTACCAATTAACAATGTTGTTCCATCTATAAATAATGCATTTATCTTATGTACTGGAACTTTATTTCTATTATAGAGATTAATCTCATGAAAGGATTGATGATTAATATCAAACCAATTTAAACCTCTATTTGTCGCTACCCAAATGTTTCCATTAGCATCCTCTAAAATATCTTTAATAACATCATTAGAAATACTACGATTGTTTGATTTTAACGAACGAAAATGAGTGAACTCTCTACCATCATATCGATTAAGTCCTTCTTGCGTCCCGAACCAAAGAAATCCACGTGAATCCTGAAAAATTTTACCAACTGATTTTTGTGATAAGCCGTCATGCGTTGACAAATGTTTAAAATTAGAAATGTTGATCGCTGCCTGAGAAAAATTAAAACAACAAAAATCAATGAGAATAATGACAATTAAAATTCTAACTTTTAACATCTTAACGCACACCTTATTGTTTATATCTTACCAATAAAAAACCGTGCTATTAACACGGTTTTTTTATTTGATATACTTTTATTTGTTCATTTCAAAATAACACTAATTACTCTTCTTCAACCCAAAGATTAATATCGACAGGTTCAACATTATTATCACCCCAAATTGTTAGGTCATTCCAAAGCGTTAAATCTCCCCAAATGGTTAAATCTCCCCAGATAGTTAAATCATTCCAAAGCGTTAAATCTCCCCAAATGGTCAAATCACCCCAGATTGTTAAGTCATTCCAAAGCGTTAAATCTCCCCAAATGGTTAAATCTCCCCAGATAGTTAAATCATTCCAAGCATAACCATTACTTTGATCAGTTTTACCATCCCAACTCATCTCTGGATTATTGCGAATATAAAAATTACCATTTTCATCAACCATTGCTGGTCCAGCATAATGTTCTTCATCCGTCATTTCTTTCTTCACATCCATTCCAACATTGGCACAATTATTAGCCGTACTAAATACAGCTTTATAAGCATCAATTTGCCCTGCCCCTTGTTGAAAAGGTGTATACGCCCAATTTCCATCAGCATCGATTGCGGGCCTAGCTGTAGACATAATTCTACATTTAACATTATTGGGGGTGAGTTCAGAGTCTTGGCTTATCATCAACGCAACTAAGCCACTAACGACTGCGGTTGACTGAGATGTACCTGACATTTGAAAATATTGCCCTCCATCATGAAACTCAGGATGCTCATTCGCAATATTAGTTCTGCTCTCCATCAACCCCATCAAACGTCCACCGGGTGCAACAACATCTGGTTTTACGAATCGTTCATAAGTTGGACCACTCGAGGAAAATTTAGCTAATCTATCATCTTCAAAATTATTAGGTGTACCATTATCAGTTACCGCTCCAACCGTAATCACGTAGGGTATATTTCCAGGTACGCCAATTCCACCCGATTGATTACCTCTATTTCCCGCAGAAGCAACAACGACTATACCTGCATCCCAAGCAATCATTACTGCTTGATTAATAGGGTCATTCCAATAGACGGAGTGTGCTTCAGCACTAAAGGACAAATTTAATACTTTAATATTATAATTATCTTTATTTTCGACAGCCCATTCTATTCCTCTAATAACATCAGCATAATTTCCTGCGCCATATTCATTAAAAGCCTTTACACTAATTAGTCGAGCATTGGGTGCCATTCCGTAAAATCGACCTGTGGCATCTCTCTCACTATTTACCGCAACGCTGGTAACGTGAGAACCGTGACCACTTGCATCACTATTATTCATAGTCGTTTTATTTTTTATCGCATCATATGTACCATATACACGATGCCGTCCATAAGCATCTTGTCGTAATCCTGATAATGATTTAAAACCAGTATCAATTACAGCAATTGTTACACCATCACCATATATAGAAGCATCATGTAAAACGTCAGCATGAGTCATTTGAGTTGCAGAAGCCCGCGAGAAATCAATTCTCTGTCCCCAAGCTAAACCAGATGCTTTAACACCTCGGTTACTCATTACATTAAGTTGTTGTCTGGAAAGTACTTTTACCTGACTTTCAGTTAGATTGGTCGCTACTGCATTTATGATTTTTAAGTCATGGGTAATTTCGCCACCAACGTCAATAACTTTACTTAGGGCATCAGAGCCTTGAATTAAATAACTAGATTTAACCACTTTGTACGGATTTATGGACTGCGAAATGTTGCTATTTATAAAGTAAAGAGAACTAAAAACGATAGATAAAACAACAGCAGTTGTTAAGCTTTTAATTTTTCCAATTGAGAAATAATTCATTTCCGGCTCCGAGGCACATAAATCATTACCAGAACATCAAATCAATCGAGTTTCTACTCAATATTATTGTGAAACAGTCCTTTATCGCACTCTTTGATAGGGTAATTTTTTATATATCTTGTTGATTTATATATAGATTCGTTTGAATTTAAGCTTGTTTTTATTTTTTATTAGCAAGAGTCTATAAGAATTAGATCTATTTCGCACCTATTTACTAGCCTTTTTTGATTCAGTGTGAATATTACAATATAGTGGTAAAGTTTAAGTTGCTTCCCGATAGAGCATTAAAGAGTCTAGACTTAGCCACCTAAAATGCTTCAAAATACAAACATCTGCTAATGGCTAGAATTTAATTGAATGAAGCTTCATAACAACATAATGAATCAACTCAAGTTCTATTCAATGGGAATCGTAGTATTTTTACTATTTACTGTTTTTTACTTTTCCAATGGTATAAAAGACTTTTCTATTATTCAATTTTCTAACCATTACTCTGATCCTATTTTACTAAGTCTACTGCTTTTTACCATATTTCAAATATCAAATGAAAATACCAATAAAGTTGATCCGATTTTTTGGAAACTATTAGGAACCGCTTTTCTTTCGTGGTTTTTATTATCGTTTTTTAAATTGTTTTACTGGGAAGAACTCTCAGAAAACAGACGAGAGCTTTATTCTAGCATTAGTTACTTCTTATTTTATGCGTTAATGATTGCATCAATTGAAGTGAAATCTTACTCAAGCGCTCGTAAATTTTTAAACAATAAAAGCTTAATATCATCATTAAGCATTTTAGTTTTTCTATTAGGATCATTTTCCTATTTTATATTAGCAAGAGATGGAAACAATACTAAAACTCAAGAGGTTTTTCATTTCTATTTACTTATGGATGGATACCTAGTTTTACGTTGGATGCATTTGTCATGGCAATCTAGAAAGAATACGGCTTACCGAATTGGTTTTTTATTGCTTGGTATTGCATCAATAAACTGGTTTATCGCTGATTTGTTTGAATTAAATATGCTTACAGAAATTCAATCATTCTCATCGTCAGATTTTTCAAGCCTTGCTACACCCAATTCTAGGTTAAACGTTCAAAAATCTTTATGGTTTGATTGGACTTGGCACTTACCTTTTTTTATTTTTTACCTTGGAATAAAAACCCTTTCAAAGATTGATTTTAGTTCAAAACCCTCTAGCATTGATATCAATACGCCTCCAAGATTAACTCGTTACAACCTATTAAACACACCTATATTTTTCTTAGGTCTTATTTTATTATTGTTTTCAACCGAGAATTTCATTTTTCCTCAAACAAATTCTCACACTTTGAAAAATATTCAAATCATTTGGGTTGCAATAACATTGATATTAGCGATGGTTCAATTATTTCAACTTTTCAATCGTATTAGAAAACAAAAGGACGATCTTGTCGTTGCGGAACAATCATTACACTATGCTCAGCAAGAACTGCGTGATGTGCAACAACATATTGATTCACAGAATGATTCAAATCAAATTTTATTAGACACTATTAAAAACCCGATATTCACTTTAGATAATAAGGGATTAATAAAATCAGTTAATCAGGCAACATGTGAGCTGTTGGGTTATAAAGAAACGGAAATTCTCGGCATTTGTTTTACACAATTTATTCCAAACACCGAAGAACTCTCTTATTTCTTTGATTATCAAAGTTATCGCCAAAAATTAGCAAGAAAAGAAAAAGGCTTAGAACTAGAGTCGAAAATTATTACCAAGAATAATTCCATCATTGATATTCATGTCACGATATCTCAAGGAAACATCAGTTCAAAGAATAATATCATTATATCACTAGCGGACATTCGAAAACAAAAGGAAGTTGAAAGTCAGCTACACCAATTAAAAGATGACATTACAGCTAACATATCTCATGAGTTTAGAACTCCTCTGACTATTATCAATGGGATTCTAAATGATTTAATCACACAATCGCAGGATTCTAATAACACAGAAAAATTAGATACTGCCAAAAGAAACAATTATCGTTTAATTCATATGGTTGATCAATTGTTAGAGTTATCTAAATCCTCTAATCAATCTTTACCAATTGCCGATCTGAATGCCTCCGAGTGGATTCCATTGATTTGTAAATCTTATGAAACCATTGCAAAAGAAAAAAACATAAGCTATACAATTAATGTTTGCAAAAATATTTTTATTAGAGGCAATCAACAAGCGTTAGAAAACATTCTTTATAACCTCTTATCAAATGCTTTCAAATATACAATGAATAATGGAAAAGTAATAATTCAAATCAACGAATTAGAATCATGTTATTTACTTGAAATTATAGATACAGGCGTTGGTATCC
>JQIA01001396.1_pt1 | contig 12970 bp, 12 predicted proteins | sample 811431 | NCBI WGS metagenome assembly JQIA01 (sample SAMN02998118, study PRJNA258478) | marine sediment metagenome | biome: marine; feature: seafloor; material: sediment; isolation source: oil-polluted sediment collected from 3 locations (0.5 km, 0.7 km and 0.9 km)... | place: USA: Gulf of Mexico ... | reverse complement strand
GGCTATTTGGCCCAGCCGCAACCCTTGCTGATATGGCCATTTTGCCCTTTATCCGGCAATTTGCTCACGTGGATAAAACGTGGTTTTTCCAGGCCCCGTATCCTGCGACACAGCAATGGTTAAACCGCTACCTGGATAGCTTGGCTTATAGCTCGATTATGAAGAAGTACACACCGTGGCAGCCGGAGTCGTTGCCGGTTTATTTTCCTTCCTGAATTAATGCGGCGTTAGCCGCTTCATCAGACATTTCCCCCTCGTAATTACCAACCGTCGTTTGTTGTTTTCATCTGTCTGCTACTTTCGTAGAGCGGCATACCAGTGCTACCATTGTCTTTTTTGAACGGTCGTTTGTCAGTTTTTCTGATTAAGTCATTTGTCGCAAACGTACCACTGTTATTTGAGGATAAATGTATGGCTGATGAGGATGCGTCAGGAACGATTGTTCCAAGAGTGCTGGTTACCAAAATTGGTTTTGATGGCCATGACCGGGGCAGCCGAATTATTGCTGCCTGGTTACGAGATGCAGGAATGGAGGTGATCTACACCGCGCCCTGGCAAGAGATCAGCACGGTGGTCAAGCTGGTTCAGGAAGAGGATGTGGATGTGGTGGGTTTGAGCTCACTGGCTACCGATCACCTTCTGGTGCCTAAGCTAATGGATGCGCTGCGCGAGGCCGGATATCAGCATGTGAAAGTCGTGGTGGGTGGAATTGTGCCTGACGCCGATGAGGCGATGCTGCTTGATGCGGGAGTTGCTCAGGTTTTTCATACCGGCAGTGCAAAAGAAGAGGTGGTTGAAGGAATCGGCAAGTTTGCTAACGAAGCAAGGCAGTCGCCCGCTATTGTTGCTTTTGATTGATGAACGTTGAATAGGATTTGAAATGAGCGACAAAAAAGTAGATCAAGAGCGTAAGCAGTGGGAACAGACCTACAAAAAATTATTACCTGAGGACAAGGTTCGCAGCAATCGTTCTCATATCGAAATCAAGCCGATTTACACGCCGGAAGACTGGGATAGCAGTCGCTATGCCGATGATTTGGGTTTTCCCGGACAGGAGCCGATGACGCGGGGTATTTACCCCACCATGCATCGTGGCCAGACCTGGAGCCAACGCCAGCTGATCGGCTTAGCCACACCGGAACTCTACAACGCGCGGGTCAAGCAGATGATTGCCATTGGCGCTAATGCGCTGAGCATGATTCCTTGTAATTCAATCTATCGTGGACTGGATGTGGACCAGGTTGACCCGGTATTGCTGGGCACCTGTGGCGTTACCGTGAACACGGTGGATGATATGGCGGTGTGTCTGGAGGGCATTCCCATCGGTGAAATGTCCATCGGTTTGAATGACCCGATTCCCTTCACCATGCTCGCTCAAGTGTTGGCGCACGCAGAAAACATTGGGGTTCCCTGGGAAAAGCTGACGGGCACATCCAACCAGAGCGATTACATCTCCCACTTTGTTGCCAACCATATGTTTTATCGGCTATCGCTGAAAGGATCGAAGCGAATGCAGATGGACCAAATCGTTTATCTCAAAGAGCACTGCCCGGGCTGGAACCCGGTTTCCATTGTTGGGCAGCACATGCAGCAAGCAGGAGCGACACCGGCAGAAGCGATGGGGTTAACGTTAAGCACGGCGATTCAGTACGGTAAGGATTGCATCGAACGAGGGTTAGAGCCGGATGCGTTTTTGCCACGGTTTACCTTCTTTTTTGATGTCTCCATTAGCTTCTTTGAAGAGGTGGCCAAATTTCGGGCAGGTCGACGAGTTTGGGCGCGGTTAACGAAGGAGCGTTTTGGTGCAAAAGATCCAAAATCCTCACGCTTTAAGTTTCACTGCCAAACCTCAGGAGTTGATTTGACGCGAGTACAGCCGCTCAATAACGTTGCCCGAGTGGCGATTCAAGGAATGGCCGGTATTTTGGGTGGCTGCCAGTCAATGCATACCGACGGCTACGATGAGGCGCTAAGCTGCCCAACCGAAGAGGCGGCACTTATTTCGGTAGCAACGCAGAATATTTTGAAAGATGAAGCGGGCATGACCGATGTTATTGATGCGCTTGGCGGCTCGTTTTATCTGGAGACGTTGACCAATCAGATGGAAGAAGAAATCGAAGCCGTCATTGCCAAGATTGATGATGCCGGTGGCATGTTTGCAGCGGTTGAGAGTGGGCTGGTGCAGGGCATGCTGGGCGAGTCGGCACTGGCATTTCAGGAAAAGGTGGATAGCGGTGAACATACCATTGTCGGCGTTAATGCCTATCAAGCAGAAGATGACCCAAGCCTACGTAAAACGCAGCCGTGGCCAGACCAGCAAGATATGGCGCGCCAGATAGAGCGATTTCGTCGCTTTAAAGAAGAGCGAGATGCGTCAGCGGTGGAGCAAGCGCTGGAAAATCTGGTGGCCGCTGCACGAAGCGATGATCAGAATGTGTTTGAGCAGGTGGTTCTGGCGACCAAAAGCAAGGTCAGTCAGGGTGAAATTATTGCCTGCTTAAGGGAAGAGCTTGGTTTTGGTCATCCTCTGGTAATGGCTTGATGACAGTGGCAGCTGGCACCGCTAAGCCTTGGTTGGAGCGACTGTTAGCCGGAGATCGACCGGTGTTATCTCGGGCGATATCAGCACTGGAAAATGAGACCCGCGAAGCGTCGGCCATTATTCGAGGCATCTATCCTCACCTGGGCAGAGCGGCGGTTGTGGGTTTTACCGGCTCTCCGGGTGTTGGCAAATCAACGCTGGTTAACAGCTACATCACGTTGCTTTGCAAGAAGGGGCTGCAAGTGGGTGTTATCGCGGTTGATCCTTCCAGCCCGCTAAGCGGTGGCGCGATTTTGGGTGACCGCATTCGGATGGCAACTCAGGAGCATTTGGACAACCTTTTTATCCGCTCTCTCGCTTCTCGCTGTCATGTGGGTGGTCTGTCCCGAGCTACGGCGCGAGTGGTTGATGTGATGGATGCTGGCGGTATGGATGTGATCGTGATTGAAACGGTTGGTGCTGGGCAGTCTGAGGTGGAAATTGCTGAAATTGCACCCACCAAAGTGGTGGTTTGCTCGCCGGGGCTGGGTGACGACGTGCAGGCGATCAAGGCCGGAATTTTGGAGATTGCCGATATTCTGGTGGTCAATAAATGCGATTTACCGCTGACGAATCACACCAATCGTCAACTGAAAGGGATGCTGGCATTACGGGAGGAGAAGCCCGATTGGCCAACGCCAGTGTTAAACACCTCGGCAATTGATGGCAGCGGTGTTCCTGAACTTGCTGAAGCGATTGAGAATCACCGAACCGTATTGACACAACGAGACGGTGACAGTGTGGGTGGTGGCAAAAGCCGGATGATTAAGCTGCTGGCCAATGCCGCTGCGGACGCGGTGAAAAAGAACCTGCTGACCTCAACCTCAGAGGAGGTTGCGCGCATTTGTGATGGGGTGTTGAAAGGGGAGCTTCTTTTTGATGAGGCGACAAAGCAAATGACGAGTCTCGCCGTGCAAGATCAATGAGAGCAAAGGCAGTCGTAGCTAGAAAATACGGGTGCCTTTGCCGTTTACCAGTAGCGGCGGGGAAGTAACCCATTCTCCCGAGCTTCCCGCTCCAGTGTTTCTCTGTCGTCTGGATGGGCAATTGAAATCAGAGCAAGTGCTCGCTCCGAGACGCTGAGCCCTTTTAGGTTGATGATTCCGTATTCAGTGACAACGTACATGGTATCGGTCCGTGGCGTTGTTACGACGCTGCCTTCGGGCATGGCGATTTTGATGCGAGATTCAGCCTCTGCGCCTTTGGTGTATCGAGAGGAGAGACAGATAAATGATTTGCCTCCTTTTGACTCAAATGCTCCTCGCACAAACTGTAGCTGTCCACCCGTTCCGCTTCTGTGTTTATGGCCAACACACTCGGAGCCGGCTTGACCTGTGAGGTCGATCATCATCGTATTGTTGATCGAGATGACCTTATTATTTGCGGAAATATTTGGCGGTAAATTGGTTTGGTCAATGGGTAAGCTGAGGCACATGGGGTTGTCGTCAAGAAAATCGTAACAGCGCTGGGAGCCCATGCCGAAGCTGTACACAATTTTTTCTGGGAAGCTATTTTTGTATTTTCCGGTCACTTTTCCTGCTGCAACCAGATCGACCATGCCATCGATAAACATTTCGGTATGGATGCCCAAGTCCTCAATTGATGAGTCTGCAAGGGCAGAGCAAACCGCGTTAGGCATGCTGCCGATACCCACTTGAATACAGCAGCCATCATCGAGCTCATTTAAGATAAATTGCGCCACTTTTTGGTCGATCGCTGTAGTGGGTAAGGACGGAAGTTCTGTTAATGCGGCGTGATCACCCTCGATTACTGCGTGCACCTCGTTAATATGAATAACGTTTTCTATGCCATGGGTGACAGGCATAGAGTTGCTGGTTTCTACAATAACCCGCTTAGCGACGTCACATAATGCTTTTTGATAGGTATTGCAAAGGCCAAAATTAAAGTAACCGTGTTTATCCATTGGCGTGGTTTTTAATATCACGGTATCGATGGTTCGATACTCGCGGTAAATCTTTGGTGTTTCACCAAAATTCATTGGCACATAGCTGACGGAGCCTTCGTCGTAGCGATTGCGGTCATAGGCTGAAAAATGCCAGTTTTCCACATGGAAGTGTTTTTGTTCCGGGTCAGATTCAATCACCTGCCGGGGAACTGCTGTAATCGCCATTCTAATCAGGACATCGCGCAGCTCACTCTTTCTCGCTGCCAGTGCCCGCTCAAAGAGGTCGGGCTGGCAGGGGCCAAAACCAAAATCCAGTGTATCCCCGGAGTTGACTACCAGAGCAGCCTGTTCTGGAGTAATAAGTTTTTGGTGAAATAGAGTGTTGAAATGGCCAGCTGTTTTCATTGCGCTATTCCTATTGAAGGACAATTTATTATTTTTGACTTCTATTCTGTAATTTCAGGTTTACTGGGGGTTATTTAAAATCACTAATTATAATAAGTGTTGGCTGAAGTTAAGCTAAATTTGCTCAGATGTCCAGTGGGTTTGTTTTGGTGGTTTTGACCTGAATGACCGAGAGAGTCGGGTGATCGTATAACCACGGTTAATAGCTCCATTGCTTAGAGTGAGCGTTGGGGGAAGTTAATATCGCTGAGGTGCTTGTGAGTGATTAAAGACAGTATGTTTGGCGAAGGAAAAGCTACAGACGGCAACGTAATAATTTGGGGGTATTGATCTCTTGATCTGAAGAAAAAAACTGACCTTACCGGGCGGGCGATGGGGGAGCAGTGGTGGGTGTGAGTCTGCCCGTGGTCCAATCTCTTTTTGAATTCCCCGGCTTTCTGTGGTGTTTGTTGGGTCTAGGTAATAGAATGTTGGTCCATTTATTTACAGTTCGGAGAGTTAAATGCAGATTATCCTTCTTGGGCCTCCCGGAGCGGGCAAGGGCACGCAAGCGGCATTGATCCAGAAAACCTTTGATATTCCTCAGATTTCCACCGGCGATATGCTGCGTGCTGCGGTCAAGTCAGGTTCGGCTTTGGGTAGCAAGGTGAAGAGTGTTATGGAGTCGGGTGCGCTGGTATCGGACGACTTGATCATCGATTTGATTAAGGACCGTATCACCGCGGACGATTGCACGAAAGGATTCCTGCTTGATGGTTTTCCTCGCACCATCGCTCAAGCGGATGCCTTGGGTTCGGTGGGTATTGATATCGACTTTGTCGTTGAAATCGCGGTTCCCGACCAGGTGATTGTTGATAGATTATCTGGCCGTCGAGTACACGAAGCCTCAGGCCGGGTTTATCACACCGAAAACAATCCACCCAAGGTTGTGGGAAAGGATGATGTAACCGGTGAAGATTTGGTTCAGCGTGAAGATGACTTTGCTGAGACAGTGAAAACGCGTTTGTCGGTCTACCATGAGCAGACGGCACCGCTGGTGAGTTATTACACCAAGTTAGCGGCTAACACTAAGGTTGACTACATTGAAGTCAATGGTGAAGGTGAGATGCAAGCGATCTTTGATCAGATTGTAAAGCGCATCAGCTAAGCTGATTGAGCAGTATCTTGCACCCGCTCTGGGTTCAAGATACGTGCTGTTTGTACGATGCTAGGGTGCTTCTAATAGCCAAGATTTTCGTTTGAGTTCAAGGCGGATGGATTTTGAGAACCGCAATGTATAGCTATACATGAGGATCGCAAAAATTCATCCAACGCAGAAATCGGGCGAAAAGATGGTTATTAGAGGTGCCCTGCGGTTCAGGTATCTACTTCTTTGATCCCCCGCTCTAGCGTTTATTGGGTGGTTTTCGGCTACTTTTCCCGCCGTATTTTAAGCCTTTAAATTTCTTCTGCCGCTCGTGCGGTTTTTCATGTCTGACCTCAACTCGTACGTTGACGGATTCGGCCAAGTTCATTAAATCTCGTCGATCCAGATCTCGCCACTCACCTCGTCGCATGTTGCGCAGCAGAGAGACTGAGCCAAAGCGGGTGCGAATCAGTCGGCTGACTTTAAACCCTACGGCATCAAACAGTCGCCTTACTTCGCGGTTACGGCCTTCGGTGATGATGATCTGGTACCAGCGGTTGATGCCTTCCCCGCCCAGCTCAGAGAGGTGCTTAACCTTAGCTTCGCCATCTTCTAGATTGACGCCATGGCGCAGTGTTTCCATGGTGGCCTGGTCGAGCTTACCCAGCAGTCGTACCGAGTATTCACGTTCCAAGGCGCTGGAAGGGTGCATCAGCTTGTCTGCCAGTTCGCCGTTGGTGGTGAACATGAGCAGGCCAGAGGTGTTGATATCAAGCCGGCCTACCGCAATCCAGCGACCTTTGTGCAAGCGGGGTAGGTGGTTAAAAACCAGGTCTCGACCCTCATCGTCACGGTTGCTGACAATTTGACCTTCGGGCTTGTTGTAGATCAGTACGCGGGTGTAAACCGGCTCTTTGGTTTGACGGGTGATGATGCGCCCATCCACACGAATGATGTCAGTGGAGACCACTCGGTGGCCGAGATCAATGATTTGTCCATTGACGCTGATTCGCCGTGCGGCAATCCAGCGCTCAATTTCTCGCCGCGAACCCAGCCCTAGATTGGCTAGTACTTTTTGTACGCGGTCGAATGATGGAGGGGGTGTTTTGTTCATGGTAATGGGTAAATCCTTCAGGAAACGAGGCTGATAATAAGTTGTTGCATGGTGGTAATCATTGGTCCTAACAGCTGCCCAAGTAGGCCGGTGGCGAGCAGTACAATCAAAATGACCATACCAAACGGCTCGATACGCGAGACGGCAGCGGCGAGATTGTTAGGTAGCAAGCTGACCAGTATACGGCCTCCGTCAAGGGGAGGGATGGGCAGCAGGTTAAGTAGGCAGAGTACGCTGTTGATCATAATGCCAGCGCTGCAGCTGTAGGCGATAAACAGGGTGATGTTGCTTTCCATTGAACCGAGCGTCAGGTTTAGCTTCAGCAGCAACGCCCAAATAATCGCTTGCAGTAAATTGGATAGCGGCCCGGCTACGGCCACAAAGGCCATGTCTCGTTTTGGATTGCCTAACCGGCTCCAGTTGATGGGCACGGGTTTGGCCCAGCCAAATACAAAGCCACCGGCGATGAGCAAAATAATGGGCAATACCACGGTGCCGATGGGATCAATATGGCGCAGCGGATTTAAGGTGAGGCGGCCTAGCTGTTCAGCGGTGGTGTCGCCCAGTCGCTTGGCAACCCAGCCGTGAGCGTATTCATGGGCGGTGATGGCGAAGATAACGGGAAAGATCCAGATAACGATTCGCTGGATGCTGCTGAGTTCTTCCATTTAACGGGCGATCCTGATTTGAGGAAAACGATGGTCGGCGGTGTAAGCGTTATGCGTGTTGCTGATTAAGCCAGGAAGGCAGACGCATCACCCTTGCCTTGACGAATCAGCTCCGGGGTTTCTTCCACCATGTCGAGCACGGTTGTGGCTTCGATGCCGCAGTTGCCGCCGTCGATGACCAGCTCCACTTGATTGCCCAGTGCTTCGTAAATTTCATCGGCATCGGTGGCAGGTTCATCGTGGTCGGGCAGGATCAGCGTTGAGCTGAGGATGGGTTCACCGAGCGCGGCCAGTATTTGTTGAGCGATGGCATTTTCCGGCACTCTGAGGCCAATGGTTTTACGTTTTGGGTGTTGCAGCCGTCGCGGTACTTCGCCGGTGGCTTTAAGAATAAAGGTGAAGGGACCGGGGGTGAGCGCCTTGAGCATTCGGTATTGAGCGTTACCGATCAGTGCGTAGTTGGCAATTTCCGAGAGATCGCGGCAAATCAGTGTCAGGTGATGTTTGTCGTCCACCTCGCGGATGCGGCGAATTCGCTGCATCGCTTGTTTATCGCCAATGTGGCAGCCCAATGCATAGAGCGAGTCGGTGGGGTAGATGATCAGCCCACCTTGCTTGAGCGTCGTTACCGCTTGATTGATGAGGCGCTGCTGAGGGTTTTCTGGGTGAATTTCAAGAAGCTGACTTTTTGCCACGGGAGTTGCTCGTTGTTGCGATGGATCAAAAAATACCCAGTGAAACTCGCTAAATTACTTCACCAGAGGGGCTCTGATTATACGCTAAAAAGCATTCTCTGGTGCCGTTGGACGTGCCTGTAAATACAGCGATAGCGAGGGTGCTGGCTAGATGGCAACGTCGGCTTCGATGCGGCGTATCTTGCGGTAGGCAATCAGCCAGAACAGCGGCGGCAACAGGTAAAACACAGTCCGGCGAATCCACTGGCCGTAGTCGGATAAAAACTGAAAGCTTAGCTGCACATCAACACCACGCGCGGTAAACAGCGCATCTGGATATTGCGAGTAGATGACGAAGAAAAACAGGCTGCAAATCACGATCATCAAGGTAAACAAAAAGGCGATGGTTTTGATAAAAACGTAGCGTTTGAAGTAGGCGGCCCCGAGAAAGAAAAGAGCATGAAAAAATAGAAATTTACTGATAAATAACCAAACTCTCGGCTCAAACGGATGAAACCAGCCGATGTCGTAATTAAGCGCTATTTGTAGCAATGCGTTGGCGGCGTAGGAAGCAAAAAAGAAACCGAGCAATAAAAAACCGATGTAGACAACGGTGGACAGAATCAGCTGGGCGAGAAATTTTTCCAGCGTGCTGGCCGGTAGCATCAGCCAGGAGAGGTTTTTGTGTTTGTCGTAGAGATCACCAAAGGCGGTGCTGGCAAAAACAGAGCCGCCAATAAACAGAAAAATATTGAATAACCCAACGATGCTTTCATGTTCGATGGCGTAGGGATGACTGATCAGGCCCTTGAGCATGAGGTAAACAAACGGCACCAAAATACTGACGGTGAGTAGCAACAGCGGTTGTTCGATGGCTTCCTTTTTTACGATCCAAAAAAGGCGTTTGATACTCAGGGTGTTAGTCATCGCTGGACCTCGTGGCGATAAATTCAGCATTGATTTTGTTGGCATCGCTGAGGACGGCGTTAAACAGCAGTTCCAGGTCGGTATTTCCTGGTTGATCGGTATGGTTTCGCTCGATAACGGAGTAGCTTTTTAAGCCATCTTCCAGGAAAAATAGGGTTTCGGGTGCCGGTGGGGTGGCCTGACGTTGCATCGATAGCGTGGCTGAAATACGTGCGGCGGACTGGTTGAATACCACCTTTCCCTGATTGAGCATGACCACTTCATTCACCAGGTTTTCGATGTCTTTGACCTGGTGAGTGGAAATAACAAAGGCGTTGTTATCGCTGGTGGCGCTGGCGATCAGTTGCCGAAAAATGGCTTTGGAAGGAATGTCGAGGCCGTTGGTGGGCTCGTCCAGCAGATTGAGGTGGCAGTTGCAGGCCAGGCCAAAGGCCAGCATGAATTTCTTTTTCTGGCCGTGAGAGTAAGTGTGTAGCTTTTTCTTAGTATCAATGTCGAGCAGCTGGGCGTGATCGCGGAAGGCCTGGTGATCAAACGCTGGATAAAACGGGGCGTAAATTTCCAGATAATTGTTAACGGACAGTGGCGGTAGCGAGATTTGCTCGGGCAGGTAAAAGATAGAGGACAACAGCTGTGCGGATCGTTGTGCAGGATCTTCATCGAGGGTTTGGATCTCGCCCTGTTGCCGGAAAAGCAGGCCGGTTAGCAGGTTGAGCAGTGTGGTTTTGCCTGAGCCGTTGGGGCCAAATAGGCCGTAGCTACGAGAGGCCTCGATGGTGAGATCAAGGTTGTCAAACAGCGGCTTGCCTCGATAATCAAAGCAGAGTTTGCGGGCGGTGACGAGTGTCTGCATCTGTTAAAAACCGGTGGGGAGCGATGCTTTTGATCATCGTTGTATCTTGATCAAAAGTCGCTTGTTGTTGAAGGGTGTGACATGTGTAACCGCTCAGACCAATCTTTAAGTTGAGCCAATTTAGGGTGGGTTTGAGCGGTTACTGTTGAGGCAATTTTAGAGAAACTAGCCAACACTACTGCTTGTTAATACGCCGCTGTTGGTGAGCTGCTCAATTTTCTCGTCACTCATTGACAGGTATTGTTTCAGCACGCTGGCATTGTGCTCTCCCAGCAACGGAGCTGGGCCACCGGCGTGTCGAGGCTTATCAATAAAGTTAATGGGCATACCTGCGATTTTTACCTCACCTAAAATTGGATCATCAATGGTGCGTACGGTCTCTCTTTCGATCAGGTGTGGGTGATTCATCGCTTCGACAACGCTCAGTACTGGAGCGGCAGGAATGTGGCTTTTGGTCAGTGAGTCGATCACGTCCTGAGTGGTTTCAAAGCTGCAAGTCCACTCCTCAATGATGGCGACTAACTCATCAATATTTTCCAGTCGTGCGGCGTTGTTGATGAATTTCTCGTTAGTGGCTAGCTCTGGTTTTTCCATCGCTTTGCACAGGCGAGGCCAGTGAGATTCAGGCACGGTGAGGGAGAAGTAACCATCGCGGGTTTTGAAGTAACCAACTGGCGCATAAGCTCCGGCGTGTGAGCCTGATCGGTGGGGAACAAATTCACCATCACTGACGCTGTTTAGCACCACGTTAACTTCGTGAGCGCGGAATAAAAAATCCACCAGTGTTGATTCTACGTATTGGCCTTCGCCGGTTTTTTCACGGTAGTAGAGAGCCGCGTTAAGCGCGGCCAGTGCGCTCATGCCCGCACCGCAATCACCCAACGCAAGGCCAATCAGCGAAGGTGCGCCGTCGGGATCACCCACCATGCTGGAAACACCGGCGTAGGCTTGCCCGGTAAAGTCAAACCCGGGCATGGCGGAGAGAGGGCCGGATTGACCAAAGGCTGAAACTGAGGTCATGATCAGGCGTGGGTTGAGCTCATGCACCACATCCCAGCCAAAACCCAGGCGGGAGATAGCGCCGGGGGCAAAGTTCTCAACCATCACATCAGCTTGCTTGATCAGATCCATCACCAGCTGCTTGCCTTCAGGGTTTCTGAGGTCAACACAGAGGCTTTTTTTGCCGGTATTTTGCTGAATAAAATAGCCGCTTCGGGTGTGGTCTTTGATCGTCATTTGTCGGCCGGCATCACCCACCGGTGCAAATTCTACCTTGATCACTTCAGCGCCTAGTTCAGCAAGGGATTGAGTGACCAGTGGTCCGGCAAAAAACTGAGTAAAGTCGACGACCAGTAATCCTTCCATTACGAGCTTTTGTGACATGTCTATCTCCGATTTTTTATTATTGAGTGTGGTGTTTCGGTGGTGGTCGAGCAATTTTTAATTAGCTAGTGGTTGATGAAAAAATACGCTGCTCAACGGCCTCCAAAAACTGGGTAATATCGCCTTGCTCAATATTTTCCGAGCGCGGAAGAACAAAGGCGCTGTGGGTATTAAAGAGCAAAAAATGAGACGCGTTAATGGTTTTGACGGCTGCAAGCGAGGCATAAGGAATGCTGCAACTGAAGCTGGTGCCTTGAAACTCAATCGCCTCGTCGCCAAGGTGAAAGCTGGCAGGACCAATGTTGAAAAACTCCGTTGTCTCCATATGTGCCTTGTGCGCTGAGCTGGAAATCCACTGGTTGAATGCAGTAAATGCAATGACCGATAGCAAGGTAATCAGTGCGGCGGCCAACATCGGCTGGCTGGCAAATTGGGTGAGCACAAATAAGTTGAGGCCTGCCAGTAATAGGTAAAAGGCGTATCGAGCGCCGGTATGCCAACCGGGTAATTGCAGTGGCATGCTGTTTTGCATGTTCCAGTAATCTGCATTTTCTATGTTACCGGTGAGATTCATTGCGACTGCCTTTAGTGGGTGAGCTGGGGGCTGTAACGGCCGATAATTCTAACCTGAATTTATGGGCACGAGTGATCAATGAATGGGTGCATGCTGAGGTGTTGGCGGTCATTGAATGATGGCTACTGATTTAATCTGTGCCCAGACGGTTTTTCCCGGCAGCAGTGCCAGTTTGTGTGCCGAGCGTTGCGTGATGCGGGCAATCATCGCTGTTTTGCCTGTTTTTATTCGGACCAACGCCATGCCCTGGTGGTTGTCGGTGACGATTTCAGTGACCACGGCCGGAAGCGAGTTGACGATGCTGCTGTCGTCATGATGTTGCAGCGCCAGGCTAATATCTCGGGCAAACACCCGTACCCGAATCGCTTGTCCGAGCGAATGACCGCCATCGCGAAACCAGAGTTCACCCCCGTCAAAATCGGCCTTAGCCAATTTCCACTGGGCATCTCGTTCGGCAATGGTGGCTTCGATAACAACCCCAGCATCTTCGCCTAGCTGAATCGGGAAATCGAGTCGCGACAAGGTTTCTTCCAAACGGCCGGTGGCCACCACTTTGCCGTTATCCAGCGCCACCAGATGATCGGTCAATCGCGCCACTTCATCGGGTGAATGGCTAACGTAAAAGATGGGTAGTTCTAGCTCTTGTTTAAGGTTTTCCAGATAGGGCAGAATTTCCAGTTTTCTGGCCAGGTCCAGTGAGGCGAGAGGTTCATCCATCAGCAGTAATCGTGGGCGGATCAGCAGCGCTCTGGCGATGGC
>JQIA01001395.1_pt1 | contig 12984 bp, 12 predicted proteins | sample 811431 | NCBI WGS metagenome assembly JQIA01 (sample SAMN02998118, study PRJNA258478) | marine sediment metagenome | biome: marine; feature: seafloor; material: sediment; isolation source: oil-polluted sediment collected from 3 locations (0.5 km, 0.7 km and 0.9 km)... | place: USA: Gulf of Mexico ... | reverse complement strand
ATTATCTCTGGCAAATAATAAGTGCAGCGACTTGGTATGAATAGGCGTTTTATGGTGTGTAATCAGCGTTCTTTCATCTTCATTAAATAAACGATGAACCGTCGCATAACCAACATCTTTATCTTGCGGAAAAACATCAATCCGCCCTTTCATTAAGACCATAAAATTTGTTTCATCTTTGGCAATACGCTGAACATAAAAAAACTCATCTCGCTCAGCCTTTTCAAATTCTTCACCGTAATAATAACCTAAAGTCCCTCCTACCTTGAGCCCTTTCAGGTCGGCGATAGTTTTCCAGTCAAAAGGATAATCAGTTCTATGAAAATAAACTTGTTCCCCTTCAGCTATAGGCTCACTGCAGTAAAATAATTTCTCTCGTTCAGGGGAACAGTAATAAGGCATTGTGGTGTCCCATACACCGTCTTTAACCATCTTATAACCTCGAGCCCAAGGGAAATAACCAAACTGAACCTCTAAGCCTTCTGATTGGTATATTTTTTCAATAACGTGGCCAATGGCACCATTGTGCTGATAGGCTTTTGACACATAAGGGACCCATTCACCTGTTGCTATCCTGACCTTTTCAGCAGCCCCAACACTTAATACTAATGAAGCAAGTAATGCAGAGACGACGTAAAGAATAATTTTCATCAAGGTACCTTCTACAAACTAATGAGCAACAACATCTCAGCCTTCCTGCATTTATACTAGCAGACCCGTTGAAAGGTACAACCATTGCTCATTCCAGCCTTCAAGAGGGGATTGGTTAAAATCTGTCCTAACATATTGATGAATGCGACCTTCAACGAGCACTACCATGAGATTCGACGCTTTGCTTGCTACAAGAGCCGAGCGTTTCCCCTCTTTTATCGCCGCCTCTCTTAATATTCTTTTTATTTGTACATCTAACCGTTCAAATATTTGAGACACCCTTATACGTAAATAATCCTTCTCCCCCGCAAGAGCGTCCCCCATTAGAATCCGGCATATTCCCGGGTTTTTATCAGCAAAAGCCAGTACCAAAGTAAGAATTTCTTCAATTTTTTCTTGTGCGGTAGGAGTGTCTTTTAATATTCGATTAACACGGCTAAACAAGCTCTCTTCTACAAACTCAATTAAGCCCTCAAACATTTTTCCCTTACTAGGAAAATGACGATACAACGCGGCCTCGGTCACACCGACTTCTTTTGCCAGCTTCGCTGTGGTTATACGAGCACCAGGGCTCTGTTCAAGCATTCTCGCTAATGCTTCCAGGATTTGCTGGCGGCGGTTGTTGCGATCTTTTTTTTGTATAGCTGCCATGATGCCCCTCCTTTATTTTGGACGAATTAGCGTTAAAAGAATGTTCCATCAATAGGTGATGAGGCTGATGCATATAGCTTTCTTGGCATTCTGCCAGCAAGAAATGCATCACGACCACACTCAACCGCGCCTTTCATTGCTCTAGCCATCATTACAGGGTTCTGAGCTGCAGCTATTGCGGTATTCATTAACACGCCTTCACAGCCAAGCTCCATAGCAATCGTTGCGTCAGAGGCTGTTCCTACGCCCGCATCAACCAAAATAGGGACTGTCGCATTTTCTAAAATCATACGGATATTATAAGGGTTTCTAATACCTAAACCCGAACCGATAGGTGCACCTAATGGCATAACCGCAATACAGCCCATTTCTTCAAGTCGTTTGGCTATAATAGGGTCATCAGTGGTGTAAACCATCACTTTAAAGCCATCTTTTATTAGCTCTTCAGCGGCTATCAGCGTTTCCGTAATATCTGGGTAGAGTGTTTTTTGGTCGCCTAATACTTCAAGCTTTACTAAGTCGCGTCCACCTAATAACTCTCTAGCAAGCTTACAGGTTCTAACTGCATCTTTTGCGGTATAACAACCCGCTGTATTTGGTAAAATGGTATATTTATCAGGCGAAATCACGTCGAGTAGGTTGGGCTCACCGGGGTTCTGACCAAGATTGGTTCTTCTCACTGCAACCGTTACAATTTCTGCACCGCTGGCAGCGATGGCTTCACGGGTTTCATCAATATTTTTATATTTACCCGTCCCTACTAACAATCTTGACTGATATGTTTTCCCATCGATTACTAAGGGTTTATCTTCTAAGGTGTTGCTTTGATTTGTCATTTTGTTTTTCGCTATTTTATCTGTTTATTTTCAATTTTCTATACATTAATCAAGCGTCAACCGCCACCAATAGCATGCACAACTTCCAAGGTATCCCCTTCTTTCAGCATGGTTGTGGGGTGCTCGCTACGAGGAACTATTTCAAGATTTAGTTCCACTGCAATACGTGCTTCTCCCAAGTCCATTAGTTGTATTAAATCTAAAATGCTTGAATCTGTTTTTATGGCTTTTGGCTCACCATTTAAAATTACGTCCAAAGGAGACTCCTGTTCTTAAGGGTGGTGATCGCTAGTGGTGGCAATCACAACTGGTTCTCACCCATGTATCGATATTTAAAAGGGTTAACGACCCTCCCCAAACGCAGCCAGTATCTATTCCCGCCATTTGAGGGTTTGACACTCGCCCTTCTAATGCGGCCCAATGGCCAAATATTATCTTTGTTCGCCCTGTTCTCGTGTAGGAAAACCAAGGTTTATATCCTTCTGGGGCATCCATAGGGCCTAATTTATTATTAAAATCTAAAGCGCCTTCATCATTAATAAAACGCATACGCGTAAAGTAATTGGTAATCATCCTGATTCGATCAAACCCTTGCAGTGATTCATTCCATTGCTGCGGCTCATTACCGTACATTGCGCTTAAGAAGTCATCACATCCGTCACTTTTTAAAACAGTTTCGAGCTCACAAGCATAGCCTTTTGCTTGCTTGATCGACCAAATATGAGGAACCCCTGCATGAGTCATAGCGACTTTTCGTGTTTTATCACGCACCATTAACTTTTGATGACGTAGCCAGTCCATTAATTCATCAAGGTCTGGTGCATTTAGAATATCAGTAAAGGTATCTTTTCTTTTTTTGCCCTGAGTGCCCCGGCCCACTGCAAGCAGGTGCAAATCATGATTACCCAATACCGTTTTTGCAGATTTCTTGAGAGACTTTATAAAACGGAGGGTTTTTAGAGAGTCTGGCCCTCTGTTAACGAGGTCTCCCGCTACCCAAAGAGTATCTTCTGCTGGGTTAAATTCTACCTTGTCTAATAAACAACGAAGGCTATCGTAACAACCCTGAATATCACCCACGGCATAAACTGCCATCGCTAACCTCTTTTACTGTTTAACTCGTAATGACAAATTTTTATGAATAGACATTAGTTGGAAAGCGCATCACTTATTTTTACATATTCAGCCAGTGAAAGGTTCTCTGGACGTAATTTTGGATTAATACCCAACGCTTCAAGCGGCTCTGCTTCAATTAATGATGACAAAGCATTACGCAAAGTCTTTCGGCGCATAGTGAACGCGGTTCTAACCACAGCCTCAAGTATTTTAATATCTTTAGCTGGGTGAGGTAATTCTTTATAGGGTGTAAGCCGAACAATGGCTGAGTCAACTTTAGGACGAGGACTAAACGAACCAGGAGCAACCATAAATAATGGCTGAACCCTGCAGTAGTACTGCACCATAATACCAAGGCGTCCGTAATTTGAATCGCCAGGTTGCGCAGCAAGACGCTTAACCACTTCATTTTGTAGCATAAAATGCATGTCTTTCATGTTATTAACATGCTTTAGCAAATGAAAAATCAATGGAGTTGATATGTTATAGGGCAAATTCCCAACCAGTCGCAATGGTTTTTCGGGCGTCGCTAACTGGTTGAAGTCAAACTTCAGTGCATCAGCTTCATGTATTACAAAATCAGGGTAGTTAAAGAACTTGGTTCTTAGAATGGGAATTAAATCACGATCTAACTCAACCACCTGAAGCTTACCCTCAGTCGCAGCCAAAAGTTCTTCAGTAATAGCCCCCAACCCTGGGCCAATTTCTACCAGAGACTCATCAGATTTAGGATGAATACTTCGAACAATACGATCGATTACACCATTATCATGCAAAAAATTCTGGCCAAACCGTTTTCTAGCCTGGTGTCCTAAATGGGAAGGGTTTGACGATTGTTTTGCCATTTCTCGTTCTCTTTACACTGTTTATTTATAACGACTATTTACAAGTGCGCGCCATGACTGCAGCACACTTAATCGCCTCTTGCAGGCTGCCTGTTTCTGCGTTGCCTGTTCCTGCTAAATCTAAGGCTGTTCCGTGATCAACTGAGGTTCTGATAATAGGCAAGCCTAAGGTAATATTTACGGCTGAACCAAAACCCTGATATTTTAACACAGGTAGGCCTTGATCATGATACATAGCCAAAACAGCATCAGCGCCATCTAAATGTCGTGGGGTAAATAGGGTATCAGCCGGTAAAGGGCCAATTAACTTCATACCACGATCTCTGAACTCATTAAGTACAGGCTCAATAATATCTATTTCTTCCATCCCCATATGTCCGCCTTCCCCTGCATGAGGGTTGAGCCCTGCAACTAGAATGGTGGGGGCATCCAGGCCAAATTTATCGCTTAGATCTTTATGAAGTATAGTAATAATTTGTCGTAACAAAGGCTTCGTTATCGCCTTAGGTACATCAGATAAAGGAAGGTGCGTTGTAACCAAAGCCACACGAAGTGATTCTGTTGCTAACATCATCACTACACGATCAACACCACAAAGCGCCTGTAGAAATTCTGTATGACCGGTAAAAGCGATACCGGCGTCGTTAATAATACCTTTGTGAACGGGGGCAGTGACCATTCCAGAGAACAACCCTTCCATACAGCCATTAGCGGCAATGGTCAGTGTTTTTAATACATACCGTGCATTACTCGTTGATAACGTTCCCGCATGAACAGGGCTGCTCAATTCAATAGGGTATACCGAAATACAACCTGGCCTTGTTGTTACCGAGCCTCCAGGCTGCCAAATGGATAGTTCAATGGGTAAGCCTAATTGTTTAGCACGTTGCTCTAGAAGTATAGGGGCACAAGCAATCACAACAGGCTCAGAAAAACCCTGCTGAGCGAGCTGAATACATAAATCAGGACCTATTCCCGCAGGCTCTCCCGCTGTAATAACAAGAGGAATAATAGGTAATAGCGACACGCTTTGTAATGTCATCGCTACTCTTCAATGATTTCAGCTGGCGGAGTACGATCTTTAATTTCAACGTAAGCCTCTCCACGAATTTCATGCAGCCACAAACTTAATTCTTCTTCGTATTTGCGACGATGAATAACCTGCCTTGCTTGGTTAGCCTGAATCTGGCTTCCTAGATCTTCCATCCTAGTTTCTTCAACCTGAAGAATATGCCAGCCAAAGTCTGTTAACAAAGGCTGGCTAACCACACCTATAGGGCTACTCCCCATAATATCATCAAACGCTGGCACCATTTCACCTACACTCACCCAACCAAGGTCCCCACCACTAGCGGCTGATATTGGGTCATCCGAATTAGCCTTAGCGATGGCAGCAAAATCATCCCCGAGTTCAATACGCTCTCTAAGTTGAATGATAGCCTTCTTTGACTCATCTAATGTTCTTACTTCTGTTGCTTTCATTAGAATATGTCGGGTTTTATATTGTTTAACTAGCTGTTCTTTACCGCCACGGCGGTCCAACACCTGTATAATATGAAAACCCCCTGTTGTTCTTAACACTTGAGAAGGCACGCCCACTTTAAGTGTTTGTATAATATCTGCAGCTATAGAAGGTACTTCACTTTCTTTACGCCATCCGATAACACCACCCTGTAGAGCATTTCGGCCATCAGACTTAGCCACGGCTATTTGCTTAAAATCAGCGCCTCCGTTTAATTCAGCAACAATACTTTCAGCACGAGCCTTGGCATCATCAACAATAGCAGGGTTTGCAGAGTCGGTAATTGAAATAAGAATATGTCCTAAATAATATTCCGATGCAGTGCGTTTTTTTCCTTCACTCGACTCTAAAAAGGTCTCAATTTCTTTATCGGTAACACGTACTTTCCGATCTACCTGGCGCTGCTGAATTCGACTAATCAACAACTCCCTGCGAATTTGATCACGGGCTTCACTATAAGTCACACCTTCAGACTTTATCTGCTCCTGAAACTGGTCCAGTGTAAGACCATTTCTTTTTGCAATATTCTGCATGGTTTCATTAAGTTGGTTGTCATTGACTCGCAACCCTGTTCGCTCTGCCATCTGCAGCTGAATGCTTTCAAGTATTAACTGATCAAGCACTCGTTTTTCCATCACACCCTGAGGGGGTAATCGCGTACCTTGAGCGCCCAATCTAGCAGATATTGATCTAATTCGACCATGCAACTCGGACTCCATCACGATATCGTCGTCCACGATAACTAATACCTGATCCAGTGGTTTTACTTTTCCATAAACAGTGGATATAGATAAAGAAAACAAAACCACTAATGTGGACAAACGAATTAGAGTGTTTCTTAAAAACATAAATCAATACAACCCAATAATATTAAACTCAAAGCAAAAACTATTTTCTATTCTGTCACTTTCTAATGATACAAACTTTCACGACTTATATAGCCAGGCACTTGATCATCCAGATCACTAGCACTATCACCAAAGCCTGCAAGGCCTTTAAGTTCAAGTCTGAACATAATTGTGTGATCCAGCGTGCCCTGTTCCAAATCATTATCCTTTAGATAACTGCTAGATAATAGTTGAGCTCGCCAGCAGCAGCTACGATACTCTATTCCCGCTAAAGTACCAGCTGTTCGGGTATACGTTTTATCGTATAACCAGCGGCCAAACAGACTGATTTGATCCGTAAGGGGGAATATAGTCGATATATCGCTCTGCTCCAGAGCATCATCTTCCTTTTTATAACGATGTCCTAGATTTAGTACGTAGCCATAATCTTCTGTATGAAAGCTTAAAGTACTACTACCCTCTACGGTTTTTTTCTCTTGGTCATCCCACATTCCTGTTACTTTTAAATCTAAACCTTTAAGTGGCTGGAGCTTAAACTCACCAGCATAGGGTGACTCACTTTCAGTAGAAGCACCCTCACCGTCTAGTGTTACCACCCTGTCTTCAAAGTAATAAATTTTACCGATACTGAATACCGCACGGTCAATACCCGTTGAATCTTCAGTAAAACGTGTTGTTAACCCCAAAGTGACACGATTGTTATCGCCAATACGATCGCCTCCGTTATATCGGTCATCAGAAAACAACTGAGAATAATTGAATGATTTTAACGAGCTATCGAAATCTGGAATATCATCTTGCCCTACTTCAGGAGAATATACATAGAGCAACCGGGGCTCTAACGTTTGATTATAATTCTGAGACGCTACCTGAAAGGGTCTGTCAAAATAAAGACCGGTATCAAGTGTCGCAAAAGGCACCGTACGGTTAACATGATCTTCTTCGACATCTCGGTCTTCAAGTAAATAATCAGTATGGTCTATTTTTATCGACGGTGTTAAATAGCCCCAAAGTTGTTCCATGGGCATAGATAACGTGGGCTTAATTCTCAATCGGCTACCATATACTTTATCATCACCGGTTAATTCTTCTCCGTCCCGATAAAAGTAAACGTATTGAGAGCCTAATGCCCAATCAAAATCATCATTATCCCATTCTCCGATTAAGTCTAGTTCAGGTAATCGTGAATAGGGTTTGTCCGCTTCAGCAATAGTTGAGTCTATTGTCTGATACCCATGAACAATACCGTCAAACTGCCACACATCACCGGCATAACTAACCTGCCCCATTCTATCTATATGGGTTTCGTTAGAAATACTAATCGTACGCGCCAAATCTTCAAGATAATCATCATCACTAACCACGTTATAATCAATAACTGAAGACCAACCTGGCGCTAGCTTTGAATTGTTTTCAAAACTTAGACCCCATCGTTCCCCATCTTGCTCAGGAAAATCTTTAATGTACTCTTCATCTTCATTGATGTACCCGAGATCAAGTATTGATGTTCCAAAGCTGTTTAAATATCGACCTTCAAGCTCTGTATGAAGACCTCGCCCAGAGATAAACTGAGGGGTTAACGTGGCATCATAATTTGGCGCCAGATTAAAGTAATAAGGAGTCGATATATTCATACCCGACCCTGCATTGGAAGACCCAAATGAGGGATACAAAAAACCACTTTTACGTCTGTCGTCTATCGGAAAGGTCATCCAGGGAAAGTAAAAAACAGGGATATCCTGAATTCTAAACCGAACATGTTCTGCAGTACCTACGCCTGTTTCATTATCTAACTCTATCTTGCTGGCGGCAACTGACCATGCTTTATCATTAGGGTCGCAGCGTGTAATGATACCCCCTTCAATAACCATAACCTGTTCAGAGGGTCTTGATATTGTCTCAGAATCACCTCGCAAGCCTTGCTCATGAACCAGATAAGATGCATTGTCTACTTCAAACGTGCCTGTAGCCATATTGTAACGTGCGTCACTCCCCGTAAGCAGCAGGCCAGGACTTCGTAATTTCACCCCACCACCAATCTCCGCCTTTTGCGTCTGCTGATTCAGCGTGGCACTCCCCCCCGTGAGCATATGAGGAGCCTGGACAATTTCAATATCCCCTTCTAAATGAATATTTTGCTCTGCATCATAAGTCGCACTTTTCGCCGACGCATTAATGGGTACTTCTGAGGGTGGAAGTGAAGTGTTTTCCGTGCCTTCTGGTAAATAAGAAGGCACAACATAGCTACCCTCACAATAACTCAACGTGCCTTCGCGTTGCTCATCGCTCATATGCTCAGCAGGTCGCCAGTCAATCTCTGCCGCTGTTTTTGCCACCGTGCCCTTTGTGTTCTCAGCATTAGCTCCGTCAGCTATCGATAAAGCAGGACAAATAACCATCGGCAACACGAGGGTTTGTGCGAGTCGATAAACCTTTTTCGTCATTTTCTGCTGACTACTCCGATAGCTAAGTAAGTGGGCGCTACATAATAAACGGTTATTCCAATAGTCTCCATAGCTTAACCATTAAACCGTCATTGTTTAACCACTAAATCCTGATCAAAAATACTATATTAGCCCGTAATTGCGGTTCCATCTGCCCTTATTGCAGGGCATAATGATTTCACTCTAAACGAGAGCGCCGTTTACTTATGGATCAGCTTATTTATGGATCAGCGATTACAACAACTTAACCAATGGTTGATAGAACAATTTAATAGTGATGACTTTATAGTAAGCCCTGTTTCAGGTGACGCAAGCTTTCGGCGTTATTTCAGGGTAGAACAGCATTCCACATCAACCTGCTGGGTTGCGATGGATGCCCCTCCCGAAAAAGAAGACAGCCTGCCTTTTGTAGCCATCGCTCGCCACTGGGAATCTAAAGACATCAATGTACCCCATATTCAGGCATTTGATTTAAGCCAGGGCTTTATGTTGTTAGGGGATTTTGGTGATGACTTAATGCTCAATAGTTTAAGCCCTTCGTTTAATGAAACCAAAGCAACGCAACTGTATAAATCAGCCTTAAAAACACTGACACAAATTCAACAATGCAGCCAGCCTGAAGATTATGCACTTCCATCTTATAACGCAGAACTACTCTCCCGTGAAATGGAACTTTTCAGAGACTGGCTTGTTTCCAATAAATTAGAGGTCAAATTAAGCGATAGTGAAAACAGCCTGATAGACAAAACATTCCAGTTCCTGATTAACGAAGCATTAAGTCAACCCATGGTTTGCGTACACCGTGATTATCACTCACGAAATCTTATGGAGACAAATCCAAACATTGGCGTGCTAGATTTCCAGGATGCAGTGATGGGCCCGATTACTTACGATCCAGTTTCTTTATTAAGAGACTGTTATATTGCTTTACCCTCCGAATTTATTGACCAACGTCTGCAAGAATTTTATAAGGCAACGCAATCAGTAAAACTGCATGATGCGAGCTACCCTCAATTCAAACAATGGTTTGATCTAATGGGTATTCAGCGCCATTTAAAAGCCGCGGGGATATTTGCACGCCTGTCTCTGAGAGATGGTAAACATAGCTATCTGGATGATATACCAAGAACCGTTAACTACATTGACCAAGTTTCCGCTAACTACACTCAATTACACGATTTTAACCAATGGTTAAAATCTAAGATTATTCCTGCAATTCAAAGCAAGCTACTTTCTGATAGCTGTGAATACTCATGAAAGCGATGATTTTGGCGGCAGGCCTGGGCACTCGTATGCGACCACTCACAGACCATACCCCCAAACCACTGTTAAAAGCGGCAGGAAAACCACTCATTAAGTATCACATAGAAGGTTTAGTGGCAGCCGGCATTAACGACATTGTGGTTAATACATCGTGGCTAGGTTCTCAGATTACAGACTACCTAGGGGATGGTTCTAAATTTGGTGCATCTATAACGCTTTCACATGAAGAGTCACCACTCGAAACAGCAGGCGGAATTGCTAAAGCGCTACCCTTTTTAATATCTCATAAAAACGATAATGAGTTTTTTATTGTTGTAAATGGCGATGTGTGGACAGACTTTAGCTATCTTGAACTCTTAGATATCGCAAGCAATATTGACATTAATCCTGACAAAGACACATCAACACTGGCCCATCTGGTGATGGTTGATAATCCACCACAACACCCTAATGGTGACTTCTACCTTTTAGATAATAGAGCACTTTCAGAATCAGAAAGTCCAAACAGCGAGCGCTTAACGTTTAGTGGCATCAGTCTTTTGAATAAAAAGTTATTCGATACTTGTGATGGAGCAGCAACCCCTTTAGCCCCCCTTCTAAGAGAGGCTATACAAACGAATCAGGTAACGGGTCACAAAGCCTCATGCACATGGATGGATATTGGCACGCCTGAGCGACTTTCTATATTAGAAAAACACTTACAACGCTAAACGGCTATCTTTTAATTAACTTTTTAGCAGACATACCCCCTGCATTAACCTTCAACCATCCTTTTACTCGCTGAGTTAAGCTACTCTGCATCATGGATGAAGATATTGAAACAGGCAATTTTACTTGAGAGTACCCTCTGTAGTTTTGACGCTTAGCATCACTTGCTCGGCGTTTAGCATCAGAACGCATCAAACTGGAAGAAGAAGAATCAACAATATCCAAAATTAATAAAGCCGAGTTTTTTTCTAATAAACTCCCCATTCTATTTTGTGCGCGCTCACTAAACGAAGCATCAATCCAAATAACGGTTAAGCCTTTTTCTGGCAGCATCCCCTTATTATCGGAAAGATAGTTCATCACACTTTCTGCTCCCTGCTGATAACCTACTAATACTATATTCTGCTGACCTCGCCCCGTAATATGCGCCAGAGCCGCCGCAAGTCTTAAGCTTACTTTATCATCAAAGCCTAAGGCTGATGACTCACCTTTCTTTTTATCATCAGAGGAAATATCAATAACGTCTTCTTTGTCATCAGCACTGCCATCAGCCAAGGCCAAATCTGATACCGCGTCGGTTGATTCACCCTCTTCACTTGTGTCACTCTCTAGAGCTTCTGTATCTTCAGACTCTGCCTTTTCTTCCGAATCCGACCTTGAGTAACGGCCAGAAAATAAAGGCATACCATCAGTCACTTCCACCGACTCAGCTGTTTTTACTTCAAGCTCTCTTTTAGGTGGTTTTTTATAACTTTCATAAGGAAGCAGAATCGAAAATGTATACCAACCACTTTCAGGCAAAGCGGTGCGCAAAGGTTTTATTACTTGCGGCCAATCAGGATGTTGGTCTACTCCATGTAGAAATAAAACAGTCCCCTGAGGTTCACTAGTTTGCTCAAGCATTTCTAAGCCAAGAAACTTTATATTAATCTTCCCTTTACCCTCGGGCGTATCTAACCAAACAATTTGTTTTTTGATTGCTTCATCCGCTAAAGCCGCCTGCTCCATAACCTCCGGTAGTAAATGAACCCTTAATATTTTTTTAGCGGCATCAGAGCTGCCTTCATCTGAAGTTTTTTCCGTCTCGGTCTCAGCAACTGCAGCCCCTTCTGCTGCAAACAGGTTTTTCTGCAAAGCGGGCAATAAAAATGAAAGTAAGAATAACACCAAAAAAATAATGGTCGGTGTGGTTAAAATTTTTGAGTACTTCAACTAAGTTATTCCCCTGATCTAATAACTGACAATATAGAGGATTACTATTACCCTCTTTTCACGTTAGAATAGCGCAAATCACCCATCTATCCTAAAGCATTTGGCTTCCTAAAAGAGACGCTCATGACTGACTTTAAAATTGCACCCTCTATATTATCGGCTGATTTTGCAAAACTTGGAGAAGAAGTTGAATCTGTACTGAGTGCCGGTGCCGATATCGTACACTTTGATGTAATGGATAATCATTACGTTCCTAATCTCACCATTGGACCAATGGTCTGTGAAGCATTAAGAAAACACGGCGTAACAGCACCGATAGATGCTCACCTCATGGTGGAGCCCGTTGACGATATGATACGTTCATTTATTGATGCTGGCGCAACGTATATTACGTTTCATCCTGATGCATCTAAACATGTTGATCGTTCATTGCAATTAATACGTGATGGCGGCTGTAAAGCAGGCTTGGTATTTAACCCTGGAACACCACTACACTACATGGATTATGTAATGGATAAACTCGACATGGTTTTACTCATGTCAGTTAACCCTGGGTTTGGTGGGCAGAAATTTATCCCGGGTACGCTACAGAAGCTAAGAGATGCGCGTCAGAGAATTGATCAGTGCGATCACCCTATTCGACTGGAAATTGACGGTGGCGTTACCCTCAATAATATTAAAGAAATTGCCGAAGCCGGCGCAGATACTTTTGTTGCAGGGTCCGCTATTTTTAACACCGATGACTACAAAGCAACTATTGACAAAATGAGAGCGCAGTTAGCACTTGCTAAGGTTTAATTTTTCAGGAAGCACACATGACAGCCATTGACACTTTATTCCCAAACAAGCCGCCAAAACTGGTGATGTTTGACCTGGACGGCACCTTGG
>JQIA01001394.1_pt1 | contig 12986 bp, 14 predicted proteins | sample 811431 | NCBI WGS metagenome assembly JQIA01 (sample SAMN02998118, study PRJNA258478) | marine sediment metagenome | biome: marine; feature: seafloor; material: sediment; isolation source: oil-polluted sediment collected from 3 locations (0.5 km, 0.7 km and 0.9 km)... | place: USA: Gulf of Mexico ... | reverse complement strand
AATGATTTCCAGTGAAAGCACAGTGCAGCATATGGGTTCTCGGTAAGTTCATCTCCCTTTTGGCTCTCTTTATTTGTGTGAAATTTAAAGCCACTTTCATCAAATTGTTTCAGTAAAACCATACGAACAGAAGGTTTGCCGTTTTTACCGCATGTTGCCAAAGCCACTGCACCTGGGTCATTTATTTCGGTTTCAGTTGCTTTTGAAAACCAGTTTTTGAATAAGGTGATGGGATCATCAGACGTTTTTATATTCATTTTCGAAGGGTCCTGTTTTTTTATTCGTATATTTTCTATGAATTCATTTTATAAATGGATATACTCTCGAACTCAAATAACTTTGTTAACTTAGGAATGAAAGTAGACACAGATGAAAAATTTAGCACTTTTAATGATGGTTGTATCCACACTTGGACTAAGCGCGTGTGAATCATATCAGGGCGCAGGGAATAAACAGATGATCGGTGCCGGTAGTGGCGCGATTATTGGCGGACTTTTGGGATCTAAGCTTGGCGGCGGCAGTGGCCAGCTTTGGGCAACAGGTGCAGGCGTTCTGCTTGGAACATTGGTTGGTAGTGAAATTGGCAGATCTCTGGATAGTGCTGATAAGCAGTATATGTCACAAGCGACATATGATGTGCAAAGTGCACCCGTTGGTGAGACAATTTCATGGAGTAACCCTGAAAGCGGTAATTCCGGCGATGTTGTTGCAACTAAAGACGGTTATAGCTCAAGCGGTAAATATTGTCGTGAGTATCAGCAAACTATATATGTTGGTGGCCGTGAAGAATCAGCTTACGGCACAGCGTGTCAGCAACCAGACGGTAGCTGGGAAATCAGAAACTAATAATCCCTTTAGTATAAAAATTTAAAAGAACCGCGCCCTGAACATATTGTTTTATGGGCGCGGTTTTTTTGAGTGACAAGATTGCTTAAGCACCTTTTACTGCGTTAGGGCTTATGAAATCGGAAATATTAGGTGGCAGGTCAGGTGAATCTTCATTCGCCTCTGTCTCTGCTTTGTCTTGCTTATTATTTACAGTGGTTAGAACGTGATAAATGGATGCAAATTCGTCATTCCCGTCGGCAACACTTATAATATCATCCATCGTTTGGTGTAGATTGTTACGCCGATGGTTAAATAAGGCGCGTGAAAAATGCACTAGTGTATCCCATGGAATTGAGTTTACTTCTTCTTGAAACACAATTTTTGCATGCTTTAAAATTCCAACAATATCATTGGATAAATCGCTTTGCTCAATATAAATTTTTGTTTGGATAAGCGCGCTTGAACACCATCCTATCAAGGATGTGTCTTGTAAGAATATATTCTGCTTTTGTATAACTTCCATGATAATTGCGTGATTTTTTTCTTCATGGATTTTATTTAGAATACTATCAATCAACTGATTACATTGTTTTTTATGAATGCGTTCGTTTGCTTCTTGGGCTGTGAATGGGTTGTATTCTTGTAATGTGGATACAGCATCCGGTTTAATGTCCATTCGCTCTGCAAGCATGTCGGCGATTGACTGCGCGTAAGTATTCTCACTGGTGTAGATGGCGGCACCTAGGATGCTTTTTGGGCTGTGCCCCAGCCATGCCATTTCTTGCGCCGGCAGAGAAAAGCTTCGCCATTGCTCTATCGAAGATTCGTCATATGTCTTTCCTATTTCTTCGGCTATCTCTGTTGCTGCTATTATCGGTTTTTTGCTTTTCTTATATTGGCTGATTTTATTTTTAAAAACAAAATCGAGTGTATCCAGACAGACAGGGAAAGGAAAATTTTCAGCAACAAACCCGGGCGTGGCATGCAATGTATCCGACATTCTTTGTTTGGATAAGAGATCAAGTGTGTTTTCGCGTCCCTGTAGTGTTTGGATGCTGACAGCAAAGATGTCAGCTTGTAGATTGCGGTGTTTCCATTGGGCAGATGTCATATCTGTTCGTAAAATATTGTCGCTGTCTTTAAAAAAATCCGTGCTGTGTTCGTTTCCCTTGATGCTTGCATCCATAAAGTTTTTATAGAGGGCAATGGCGTGCCATGCCAAATGGAAGGCGTGATTTCGTAGATTATCTTCATTTTGAAAGCGTTCATGATTTATGAACAAAATAGACAGGTAAGAGTTGCTCTGGAAAAAACCTAGAAAACCGGGTTGCTTGTCATATGCGAGTATAGAAAAGCAGGATCTGTTTTTTTCAAGTATGCCCATCTGTTGTGGGTCTTGTAAGTGATTAATTGCGAATTCACCGGCGGAGTGTCCTGAAAGAGCGGCCTTCTCTTCCGAGAAAGCTTGTTTTCGTTTGTCTTCTGCATGAACAATAAAATTGATGTAAAGGTCGGGGAAGCCGCCCTGTATTTGTCTGCGTATGACATTGCATATGTGCTTTGCTGTCTTGTAATCAACACTCATAATTATTCTAATTTTCAATGTTTAGGAAAGGGGAGTACGCATTACTGATCACTATAACAGAATTCTATTTATACAATAAGGGGGCAGCAATTTTTTTACAGGTTAATTTGATGAATATACATGCTTACTCTGGACTGTAGAGCATAAATGTGTACGATGTTACATTGCTGAAAATTATAAATAATAAAGAAGTAAAATGATGAATAGTGATTTTTTAAAAGGAAAACGCGGCCTGATAATGGGCGTTGCGAACGAGAGATCCATTGCATGGGGCATTGCAGAGGCTGCCGCCGCAAACGGTGCTGAACTGGCGTTTACCTATCAGGGCGATGCCTTGCTAAAACGTGTTAAGCCATTGGCAGAACGCGTTGGTTCCGACATTTTGTTACCATGCGATGTGACAGATGAGGCTAGTATTGATGCGGCCTTTTCTGAAATAGAAAAGCAATGGGGCAAAATTGATTTTGTGGTTCATGCGATTGCATTTTCCGATAAAAATGAGTTGGATGGCCTATACCTGAACACCTCACGTGATAATTTTCTACGCACAATGGATATCTCTGTTTATTCCTTCACTGCAGTGGCACAACGCGCAGCACCTATGATGAAAGATGGTGGCTCATTGCTGACCCTTACATATTACGGCGCGGAGCAAGTTATGCCGCATTACAATGTTATGGGTGTGGCGAAGGCGGCTTTGGAAGCTTCTGTGAAGTATCTTGCTGCAGATCTGGGAAAAGATAATATCCGTGTTAATGCGATTTCTGCCGGACCGATTAAAACACTGGCGGCCAGTGGTATTGGTGATTTCCGCTTTATCCTGAAATGGAACGAGCTGAATGCACCGTTGAAACGTAATGTGACGATTGGCGATATTGGTCGCTCCGGTTTGTTCTTACTTTCTGATCTGGGTAGCGGCGTGACAGGGGAAACTCTGCACGTGGATAGTGGCTATCACACTGTTGGTATGCTTGCAGTGGATAGTGTCGCGGAAACCGCAGACCTGTTACAGAGCATGATTCCCAAAGATAAGGGCGAGGCGGCATAGAGCGCGCCTGCCTTAAGGATGATATTAAATGATCTGGTTTAAAGATTACAAAATCGATTACCTTCAAGGATTGCGTGATTCAAACATGGGTGAGCATATCGGTTTTGAATTTTTGGAGATCGGTGATGATGCTCTTGTTGGACGTATTCCCGTAGATCATCGTACAATGCAGCCCTTTGGCATCTTACATGGCGGCGCGAGTTGCGTTTTGGCAGAGAGCTTGGGCAGTGTTGCGGCGTGGATGACAATTGATCCTGAAAAATATCGCGCAGTCGGTTTAGAAATTAACGTTAATCATATTCGCGCGGTGACGGAAGGCCATGTTGTTGGAACGTGTTCCCCCTTACATGTTGGGCGTCGTACTCAAGTATGGCAAATCGATATGCATGAAGAGGCCACGGGCAAGCGCACAGCGATCTCTCGCTTAACCGTCGCGGTGATAGAACAGGGCACGCTCAGTGCGCAGAAGGCGCCGGTTCATCTATCTTCATGATTTCTTGGCATTCTTTTAATGTTGCTCTTGCAGCCTCGGAGAGGGCGTTCACTCCATTATGCAATTCTATGTTCATTGGGAGTGTGATGAGCCATTTTTGACCGGATGTTGAGGTTATTTTGAAGTCAGAGTAATCAGCGTCTGTTCTTCTTATTTTTGTGCCGGTTGCTTTGAACGCGGTGATAAGATCCTCTCGTTCACCTATGTAGCTGCCTTGAGCCACTTTTTTCAATGTGTCTAGGTGGTTATGTGTGAACTCTTGTTCTAGATGATTTCGCAAGGTTTCTATGTCTGTGGTCTTTTTTGTTGTCATGTTTTTATCTTAAACGCCTCTGGCACTCTGCGCCGAATATGGTTATTGTCTTTATACTGTAAATTATTAGGAACACGCAAGAAAATGTCAGGTAATCGTTTCGGAACTTTATTCCAATACACCACGTTTGGTGAAAGCCACGGGCCGGCCATTGGTTGCGTTGTGGATGGTGTTCCGCCATGCATTCCCTTGGATGAGGCTTATATTCAGCAATTCCTTGATCTGCGTAAACCGGGGCAAAGCCGCCATACGACGCAGCGTAAAGAGGCGGATGAAGTGCATATTTTATCGGGTGTGTTTGAGGGGATGACGACGGGGACGCCGATTGGTCTATTGATTCATAATACGGATCAAAAATCTAAGGATTACAGCGATATCAAGGACAAGTTCCGTCCGGGGCATGCGGATTTCACCTATAACGAGAAATACGGTATTCGTGATTATCGCGGCGGTGGGCGTTCTTCTGCGCGTGAAACGGCGATGCGTGTTGCAGCGGGCGCGGTGGCGCGTAAGGTTCTGGAACATCAAATAGGCGCAGAGGTGAAGATCCGTGCGTGTGTTGTGCAGGTTGGCACTGAAACATTAAATCGCGATAATTGGGATTGGGCTCAGGTGACACAAAATCCGTTTTTCTCCCCTGACGCGCAGGCGGCTGAAGATTGGGCAACCTATCTGGATGGTGTACGTAAGAATGGTTCCAGTGCAGGCGCACTTGTTGAAATTCATGCCAGCGGCATTCCCGCAGGGCTAGGTGCGCCTGTTTATGATAAGCTGGACGCCGATATCGCCAAAGCGATGATGAGTATTAATGCGGTCAAGGCCGTTGAAATTGGCTCTGGTTTTGATACTGTGGCCTTTGGCGGTGAAGAGAATGCGGATGAGATTAGAATGGGCGAAGATGGAAAGCCGAATTTTCTCTCTAATCATGCCGGTGGTATTCTTGGTGGCCTTTCTTCAGGTCAAGATATTGTGGCGCGCGTTGGGTTTAAGCCGACTAGCTCTATTTTAAAGCCGCGTAAAACCATTGATATGGATGGGAATGAAACTGATATTATGACGAAAGGGCGACATGACCCTTGCGTGGGCATTCGCGGTGTTCCGGTTGTTGAGGCGATGATGGCTTGCGTGCTTGCCGATCATTGGTTGCGCCATAAAGCGCAGTGCCTGTAATTTTATTTGCGAGAGAAAAAGATGAGAAAAGATCCTTGGTCAAAACGTAAAAATCTTTATAGCTCACCGATTCCTAAGGTGGTGAAAAAACCGAAGGTTAAATGGCGCGTATGGCCCATTCTGTGGATGGCGCTTAAGAAAACCTGCATGCTGATTGGCGCGAGTGTCTTATTCTTGGTGATTGCGACAACATGGATGGTTTCTTCGGTTGTTGATGATATGAATGTGCACTTGCCGGAACAAATGGTGCTGTATATGGAACTGGATGGTGTTCTTGGTGACCTGCCTGCAGATGCAGGCTTTGCAGATTCTTTCAGCAATAATATCAAGACCATGAAGACTTTCACCGATGCGATTGAAAATGCAAAAACCGATCCGCGCGTTGAGGGGATTTATGCGCGTTTGACGCAGGGGCATTATTCTGTTGCGCATATTGAAGAGCTTCGCGCTTCGATTAAAAGCTTTAGGCAGAGTGGAAAATTTGCCTATATCTATGCCCCGTCATACGATACTGGCCTTGGGGGATATTATCTTGCCTCCAGTTTCGATGAAATATGGGTACAGCCAATGGGTAATCTTATGATTACGGGCTTAAGTGCTGAGATGCCGTTTCTGCGTGATGTGTTGGATAAGATCGGGATAGAACCACAATTCTTTCAACGTAAAGAGTATAAGAGCGCGTATGAAAGCCTTACCAATTCAGAAATATCGGAGGCCAACCGTCGTTCTATGACGGCACTTATTGCAAATATTTATGATGTATTGAGTAAGGATATTGCAAAAGACAGGGATGTCACGGTTGCGGCGTTTAAGTCGTTTGTTGATCGCGGGGTGTTGATGGCGAATGAAGCGTTGGATGTTGGCCTTGTTGATAAGGTTGATTATGCAGATAAGCTGATTGAACAGATTAGTATGCGCGTAACCGGGGAGGCGAAAAGCGAGACGCTTACCTATATCAACTTTGATAAATACATGAATAAAATTACAGAGAAGGATAATGCGATTGCTGATGCATTGCTTTCTAAAGAAGATACAAGTGATTCTCCGCGTGTCGCATTGATCTATGCTGTTGGCGCGATTATGGATACGGATGGCAACAGTGCGTCTACGCGTGTTGGTGTTATGGGCGGCGGTGTTGCTGCGGCGGATACAATTGCCGGTGCGTTATTGCGTGCGGCCTATGATAAAAATATTGACGCGGTTGTGCTGCGGGTAGACAGCCCGGGTGGCTCGCCTGTTGCATCGGAAACGATTTTGCGCGCGGTGGAGATTGTTCAAGAAGAGGGCAAGACTGTTACCGTTTCTATGGGGCCAACGGCGGCGTCCGGCGGATATTGGATATCAGCTTCTGCGGATGAAATTTTTGTTCTACCGACAACAATTACAGGGTCTATTGGTGTTTTGGGTGGCAAGGTTTCCGCCCAGAAATTGTGGGAGAATTTGGGCGTGAATTGGGCGCGTATAAATGAAGGGCAGAATGCTGCGATGTTCTCTATGAACACGCCGTTTTCTAAAAGCGAAGCTACACGCATGAATTTGATGTTAGATAATATTTATGACAGTTTCTTAGAGCGCGTTGCAAAAGGCCGTAACATGAGCATCGCAGATGTCGATAAGATTGCGCGCGGACGTGTATGGGTTGGAACCAGCGCGGTTGAAATCGGAATTGCAGATCAGTTTGGTGGCTTGAATGAAGCGCTGGATTATGCCGCTGTGCAGGCGGGCGGTGTGGATCGTCATGATGTTGATGTTGTTATTTTGCCAAAGCCTTTAACCCCGATAGAGAAGTTTGTTCAATTGTTTGAGGGGCAAGTTGCTGCGGGGAAAATCATGGGTATACAGGCTGCGATTTTGAGTGAGTTTCAGCCTGTGATTTCAGAGTTTATGATTATGCAAGATTCTAAAAATAGCGTTTACGCGCCGATAAAAATTCATTAAGGGTCATTGTGATTTAAGCTGTGGCTGTGTCGTTATGCTGTGCTTTAGTATCTTTTTCAAACATCGTGCGAAGCTGGTCATACATATCGTGAAATGACATGATGATATGGTCAGAACCCAAATTGTTTTCGATTATGCCAACAGAGGCACTTAACGCCACAGCGATGGGCATAACATGCCCCTTAACGAGTTTATCTGCTGCCAGAGCGGTTACAACATCTTTGTGACGATCCCCAAGAAACCAGATAACATCATCATCTTTTGGTTCAATTTCCATGCGTTTGAGCGCGAGTAAAACAGGCTCTGGGTTGGGTTTTGAATTTTTAAGATCTTCGCGGAAGACTGTTGCTTTGAAATAATGGTTAAGGTCAAACTTCTTTAGAATATCGTGGCCGTAGCCTTTGCCGAGGCCGTTACTGACCAGGCCAATGGGGATATTATTTTCAGTAAGAAGATCTAGGACATCATATAAACCGGGGCAGGGTTGCACGATTTGTTCAACTGGTTTGCGGCGCACTTTATGGATGGCGCGATGGACGAGTAGCCTCGGTTTTTTCTTGGTCGGGTTAATCCATTCAGGATCATGCCATTCAGGCACGATGCGCCCTTTTGCGCCACGCTTAAAAAGCCAAGCGAAGAGTTTGGACAGCTTATAGCAAATGCCATCTAGAAATTCGAGGAGATGCAAAAGGCGTGGGTTTATATGCCTTACGGCTGTCCCGTCCATATCGAATATCATAATTGTGGGTTTTTCGATCGTCATTTAAATAATTCTAGTTCTAAATGAGGGAAGAGGCAAGGGTCGCAATATGGTGCGCAGTTAAACCTGCTTCATCATATTGTATGGATGGTGTGTCGTGATCTTGGAAGGTATCGGGCAGGGTCATTGTGCGTACTTTCAATCCCTTATCCATCAGGCCTTGGCTGGAAAGGTGCTCCAGAACATATGTACCAAATCCTCCGCGGGCGCCTTCTTCGATTGTGATGAGGGCGTCATGGTTTTTTGCGAGTTGCGCCAGCATTTCCGTATCCAATGGCTTGGCAAAGCGGGCATCGGCAATCGTGATTTCAAGCCCTAACTTATCTTTCAGTATGGCGGCTGCATTTTTACATTCTTCTAAACGTGTTCCCAGAGAGAGCAGGGCAATCTTTTTACCTTTTTGGATGATGCGCCCTTTTCCGATAGGTAGAATCTTTGCTGTTTCTGGCAGGTTTACACCAACACCTTCACCGCGTGGATAACGGAACGCGATTGGCCCGTCATCATAGGCTGCGGCGGTGGCAACCATGTGCATGAGTTCGGCTTCATCGGCGGGGGCCATAATTACGAAATTGGGTAGGCATCCTAAATAAGCGATATCGAAGCTACCTGCATGTGTTTGCCCATCTGCGCCGACCAATCCTGCGCGGTCAATCGCAAAGCGTACAGGGATGTTCTGGATGGCAACATCATGGACAACTTGATCATAGGCGCGTTGCAGGAATGTTGAATATATGGTGACGAAGGGTTTATGTCCTTCTGTTGCCATGCCTGCAGCAAATGTTACGGCGTGCTGTTCGGCAATACCAACGTCGAATGTGCGTTCCGGAAATTCTTTCGCGAAGGCATCCATGCCTGTGCCCGAGGGCATGGCGGCGGTGATACCGACAATTTTTGTATCTTTACGCGCCAGTGCAATCAAAGCATCAGCATAGACATTCGTATAGCTGGGGGCGGATGGTTTTGCTTTGGCTTGTGCGCCTGTGATGATGTCGAATTTCTTCACACCATGCATTTTGTCTTTTGAATTTTCAGCAGGGAGATAGCCCTTACCCTTTTGTGTGATCACGTGGATCAATACAGGGCCTTCATGGTCGCTGTCACGGACATTACGGAGAATAGGCAATAAGTGCTCAAGGTTATGGCCATCCACAGGGCCGATATAGTAAAAGCCCATCTCTTCGAACATTGTGCCGCTGCCCAGTGCCATTCTTGCGCTTTCTTCTGCGCGCTTTGCAACGTGGCGTATGGGGGAGGGGAGAATATCCGTGATTTTTTTGCCAAGCTCACGGGCGGTGATGTAGGGCTTTGAGGATACGATTTTGGTTAGATGTCTGCTCATCGCGCCAACGGGCGGAGCAATAGACATTTCATTGTCGTTCAGAATGACGATTAAGCGGCTTTTCTTACCATCAATGGTTTGTGCGCCTGCGTTATTCATGGCTTCATAGGCCATACCGGCAGACATTGCACCATCACCGATTACGGCGATAACATGTTTGTTGTGTTCTTGATCTTCATTGCCATCAAGCAACTTGGATAGGTCGCGCGCAACAGCCATGCCTAATCCGGCAGAGATGGAGGTGGAGCTATGTGCCGCGCCGAAGGGGTCGTATTCGCTTTCACTACGCTTGGTAAAGCCTGATAGGCCACCACCTTGGCGCAGTGTATGCATTTGATCTTTTCGCCCGGTAAGAATTTTGTGTGGATAGGATTGATGCCCGACATCCCAGATGATGCGATCTTTCGGTGTGTCAAACACAGCGTGCAGTGCAACGGAGAGTTCGACAACACCGAGTCCTGCGCCCAAATGCCCGCCAGTTTTGGCGACATTCACAACCATATGCCTGCGCACATCATCTGACAGCTGTATGAGTTCTTGATCGGAGAAGCACTTTATATCGTGTGGAAATTCAACAGAATCGAGCAATGACTCGGCTTCATGGCTCTGCGGCATTTCAGTTTGTTTTTGTTGTGCTTGTCTCATCGTGTGTCTTTTTAACCTAAAGACAACATTCGGGCAAAGTATTTTTTACTCGAAGCCGAATTCTGGTGATATTATTTAAGGGAAATCCCGATATTTACGCTGTAAATGATGGTGTCGATATCGATGGTGCAGCCATTCCACCCATTTCAGGGTCTATTCCAAAGTCAAGATCGGGCATAGGTGCCGGAGCAATTTCAGGAGTTATCGCCGTCATGTCCAATCCGCCATCCATTGCGCCAACAGTTTCAAGTGTGCTGATCGTTAGGTCTGCCATAAGCGCAAGCCCAAGAAAATTCATTACCGTACCCATTGGGTTGTCAGCGGAGCGATCTTCTTGCTGCAGCGGCAGGATATCAGACTCATTCAAGCCTGGTTGTTCATCTTGTGGTGCTGAAATTGGGTCGCTCATGTTTATTTTCCTGAATCGTATCTATTCTCAAATTATAGTGATTTAAAGCGAAATATGCAAATGTTATAGTATTTGTTGTGCGATCATTAGGGGAATCCATACGGTGTGCTCTGGTTTTGTAATGTCGCTGTCTTTCACGCGGACGAGCAATATTTGTGTGTCAGGCAAAATACGTTCGTATATTTCTTCTTTTATTGAGTCTAATTTTATGTGTTTACCTTCGCCTGTTTCGCCACTTGCTGCGATGTAAAGTTCGCCATGTTCAACGTCAATAGAGGCCCATTCAGGTTCGAACCCAAGATTTTCACCATACATAAAAGCAATCTCGTTGCTTTGGTTCAAAATCAGGTTGGCTTTCATGCGCGGCGTTCCAAAACATATAGCGCAAGTTCTTTCAGCATTTCTGCACGGCCTTCGAATATTTTTAAATGCCCGATGGCTTGGTGAACCAGCATATCTGCGCGTTCTTTGGCTTGTTCTTTACCCATGGCCGAGACGAAGGTTGCTTTGCCCGCATCGACGTCTTTGCCTGTGTCTTTACCCGTGTCTTGTGGGTCTGCTTCAACATCGAGGATATCGTCGGTGACTTGGAAAGCTAAACCAAGGTCATGTGCATAGTTACATAGAGCGCGTTTCTGCGGGCCGCCGGCCTTGCCGATAATCGCACCTGCTTCACAGGCAAATGCCATCAGTTTTCCGGTTTTCATGCGTTGTAGGCGTGAAATTGTGCCTAGATCAAATTCTTGTTTTTCTGCCAACAAATCAAGCATTTGTCCGCCGACCATACCATGGCCGCCTGAGGCTTTTGCAAGGGTTTGAATCAACTCACAACGTACGCGTGGGTCTTCATGGGTTTCGTTCTCGCTTAAAATTTCGAATGCCAAGGTGAGGAGCGCATCGCCAGCAAGGATTGCTGTTGCTTCGTCATATTGGACATGAACAGTTGGTTTTCCGCGACGTAGTGCGGCATTATCCATAGAGGGTAAATCATCATGGATCAAAGAGTAACAATGGATGAATTCTAACGCTGCGGCAACGCGACGTGCGCGCGCGGGATCAACATTAAACAGAGCCGCGGAATGCATTACAAGAAACGGGCGCAATCGCTTGCCGCCGCTTAATGTTCCGTGGCGCATCGCGTCATAAAGGTGGTTTTCCGGTAGATCGGTTTCGGGCAAAAGACGACCAATAGTCTTATTGATTGCCTCAGATACGGCGTTCATTTCACTTTGTAATTCAGGGTGTGCATCTCTTAGGGACGGTGCCATGTGTTATTCTTCCGAATCTAGGGGTTGTGTTGTTATCGAGCCATCATTGCCGATGGATATTTTTTCAATTTTTGCCTGTGCATCACGCAGCTTATTCTCACAATGCGCTTTTAAGGCAATGCCGCGCTCATAGGACGTAATGGAATCTTCCAATGCAGACTCCCCAGTTTCCAAGCCTCTAACAATGTTTTCCAGCTCTACTAACGCTTCTTCAAAGCTCAGCGTGTCTACCGATTTCTGTCCTGTCATTATGATACTCTGTTTATAAAATTTATGATTAAACGCAGCGGATTGTAAGCCAGAACGACGTTTCGCTCAAGTGTTAAGTTTTCTTGTTGGTGGATGAGATGGAAACCCCCTTGAAAAATTAAAATAAACTTGTGAAAATAGAAATAATTTTTTATGCCGTAGTTAGAGAAAGAAACTTATCGATGAAATGCCCTAAATGTAAAACAAAAATTTCGATTTCATCATTTCTTAAATCTAGTTCTAAAAAACCACTGCAATGTCAAAAATGTAAAGAGATTCTTGAAACAAAAAGAAGTATCGGGAAATTTTTTATTATTATGGTTTCTATTACTTTCTTTTTAAATTTATTTGCAAAGGGTGCGATTTTGAGAGGGGCTTTTGCTGGAATTGCGGCAGGAATTGCAAGTGTCTATTCTACTAAAATTGAAGAGAGGTACTACCAATACAGTCAAGCTATAGATTTGATAGTAGCGGAAAGTATTAAGTGTTTATCCAGTTCATGGCATTATGCAACACTTAATATTGATTGTGATGGTAGGGAGGTTCTGTGTAATATTAAGAATAATGAAAATGGTATGGGTGCAGAAACAACAGATAAATTACATAGCTTGTGTGAAGATCTTTATGTGTTGATGCTTAAAAATGATGATGTTTGGATTGGGGCAACTCTTAAGGTTTTTAAAGAAAATGATTCATGGAAACATAAAATAAAGTTTATTTATGGCTAGGTTTATGTTTGTTTGCGCTAGCAAATAGCCTTTAAGACCCAAGCCCTAAGGATTGTTCCAGTCCACCGCAGAGCACGTGGCCGAGCAGAATATGCATTTCTTGAATGCGGGCGGTGCTGTTTGAGGGGGCGATTAGCATATGGTCGCAAAGAGGGGGCATCTCGCCGCCATCGCGTCCTGAAACGCCCACAGTGACAATGTTTTTGGATT
>JQIA01001393.1_pt1 | contig 12994 bp, 10 predicted proteins | sample 811431 | NCBI WGS metagenome assembly JQIA01 (sample SAMN02998118, study PRJNA258478) | marine sediment metagenome | biome: marine; feature: seafloor; material: sediment; isolation source: oil-polluted sediment collected from 3 locations (0.5 km, 0.7 km and 0.9 km)... | place: USA: Gulf of Mexico ... | reverse complement strand
TGGAATTTCAAAATAGTTAACCATGTCTTTTTTGGTGGCAATATCACCAGCAATTGAGCATTTAAAACCAGTATTTTTCATAAATTTAGCAACATCTGCATAGGTTTTTTGGGCAGTTGCTTGGATATTTGGGTTAAGTCCACAGGATTGTTTTATGGCGGTTTCTAGGGCTGTTATTACCAAAGAACATAACAAAAGTACACATCTTTTTCCAATGTGCATTTGGTTTTTTTGGAGAACATTTTTACCTTCTGCCATAGCATATGCACGAATTATTATTCCGATAATATTGCTATCATAAACAGTAATTTTCCTACCTTTGTATGGGCTATTGTTTGCACTAACTTCGACTAAAGTAGTTACCATGCTAAAATCATTGTTAATGAATGGTTTAAGAGTTTTTGGAACTCCAGTAGTTACCATGTTTCTTAAAGCCGGATGTTTCATTCCCAAAAGATCAGCAGTCCCACGTTCACTATGACATGCTGTGCCATTATCTAGCACATACCCATCACAAATAATTCCGGGGATTAGTTCTACTTTTCCGTAATATACGGCTTTTAGTTCTTTCATGATTGACTTTGTTAAATTTAGTATCAAGGTGGGGATTATTATATTCTTTGGTTGGGATTGGTGTCAAGTTTGGGGATTTTGAGGAAGGGAGGGTGCATGGGATATGCACCTTGTTTATTAAAGAGCAGTATTTTGTTTATCTACGGCATTTAATTGTAAAGAATCAGGTCCAACTTCATTTATATCAGCAATCCAAGATTCTAAACAATTTCTATCTTTTACACATGGATCAGTTAATGATAACAAAAATTCTTTTAAATAACTAATTTGTTTATCATTTAAATCAATATTTTGAATAGATTTTATCCCATTTTTACGGTTAATTTGTAATTGTTTAAAAGCGTCACGAGTATTTTGTTCAGCATTTTCACGTTGAATACCAAAATCTAATTTACTCAAGGTAAAATCATAATTATTGATTGCTTCTTCTACATTGATATTATGATGTATTACATCTTCTAAATCGGAATAAGCACCACTATGTCCATAAGGCCCAGTTACTTCTATATTAAGTAATGAAGGAGTACGAAAAGCATATTTATCTTGAGAATTTCCAGTTTCACGAAAACGCCCAAAATCATTGTTTTCAGTATCTCCATCACCATTTCCTCTACCAATTTGTGGTATTGCTAAAACGTAAAATTGTTCATCAGTAAAGAAATCTCCTTTGTGACAATCTACACAGTTTGCTCCACCTTGTTCTATTGATTGAAAGAATAATAAGGCACCTTGTTTAGCATCATAGCTAATAGCATTATCATCACCTTTAACATATTGTTTCCAAGAGTTATTTACAAAAACTTGTGAGCGTTCATAAGAACTGATTGCTTTGCCAATATTATCAAATGTAATGATAGTATTGTCATTACTATTTAAAGCTTGTTGGAATTCTATCAACCATGAATTAGGAATTGATTGGCTGTCTAAACGATTTGCTAAAGCATTTCTAATATCATTATTGCTATTGCTATTGCCAGATTCAAAATTGAAACCGAGCATTTCTTCTGGTGAGGTGACTGGAAAACGCAATTGTGCTTCTGGTAAATCTGTTCCAGCAAATTGATCAGAAATTCCAAATTCAGAATCTGGAGTCCGTATACCTATTTTATCATTGCCATTAGCTTTAAACGTTTTTCCTAAACTTTCTACACGACCATCATGAAACATGGTTTGATCCCACATGGCACAATTAAATGTTGTTGGTGCATTACGTGGTATAGTTGGACCGCCATCAAAATTTGGAGCAACACTTGAATGGGTGCGTCCAGGTCCAAGTTGATCTGGTAATTCTGCTCCAGTTCCTATGGATAAAGATAAACCATCACCACCACCTAAAACTGGATGATGGCAGGAAACACAAGCAGTATCAGTATCACCACCAAGAGATTTACTAAAAAATAGTTTTTTTCCTAACTGTGCTAATGGTGAATCAATATCAGGAATATCTCTTCCAGTACTAGGATCTCCAGTCAATTCATGTTTTTGAATTACAGATTGAAGTTGCATATCTAATGATGATGTTTTAGATGATTCAGAACTGTCATCATTATTACAACCAAATAAAGTGACAATTAATAATATTGATAAAAATAACATTCGTATATGTAACATGATAATTACTCCTTAAAAAAAGGGAATACTACGAGATGTATTCCCAATTAATTAAAACAATATTATTCAGGAGCTTTACACATCCAAGTAATACCTTCGATGTCATCAGCAGGAGTTTCAATTGTTATGCTAGAATCAATTGAACATGTTCTGATGTCATACACATGAATGTTTGTATCATTTTCATCATGTAAACCAAATACTAATGTATTGTTATCTCGCAATATATCAATTCCTTCTGATTCTGAAGGGAAATTATCACAAGCAACACTCAGTTTACCCTCTTCATACTTATACAAAGTGGTGTTTTGAACTCCATATAGGATATTGCCATCATAACTCCATGTTAAGTCTTCAATAGGAACTCCAGATTCAGCAAACATTGTACCTACACCACTACTTTTGTTAATTTGAATCAATCCCTTGCCTTTAGCCCAACCCCATAATACACCATTTGGATGGAAAGAAATAGCAGATACTTCATCAAAACCAGTCATTCCAATTGGTTTTACATTGCCATTTTCCCAGTCAACTTTATAAAGATAGCCATGTGGATGTTCTGAAGATGTATCATTACCAGAAGTGGCATATAATTCCTGAGTTTTTGGATGCATATCAAATCCTTCCATATCAAACCCAGGATATACAGGTCCTAATGTGTTAATTTTACGAGCATCAGAAGTAGGAATCTTATAGAATTGTGAATCATTTAAGTCAGTATCCTGCACAAAGTAAATTTCACAATCTCTATAACGGTCTTTAATGAAAGTGGCATTAATCTGTGCATTCAGAGTATTATCAGCTTTTTTAGCAAATGGTGCTGTCAATTGAGGTGCTGGTTCCACTGCAAATTCAGCTCCTCTCAAAGTTGCATGAACAAACATATCCCTGATATCTTGAGTATAACCAGTATTACCCACAATTACTGTAGTTTCACCTTTTCTAGTACTATTACCTCTCTTAGTATTACTGCCATCGGTAGGTAAATCAGGATTAATATCGCCACCACCATTTTCAGGGTCTAAATCACGATCACCAACATTAGCTTCTTGCCTTTCTATCAATAAACATTCTTTGAAATCAGCTTCTGTTTCAAGTTGACTACAATTATTTGATTCATCGCTATTTAAACGGGTCATATTAAAAGAACCATAACCCATATCATTACCAAAACCAGATGAACCAATGCTCTTGCCATCTTCATCCATCATAAACCAATTGAAAGCAATTGTATCACCTTCATGGAAGTTTTTAATTTCCATCACAAAACCGTCTAATACATTATCTGCTTTACCATCTATTGACATTGCACCATTATCAACAGTTTCAGGATTTGATACAACAGGTAAAACTTCACGCCCAAAAGTATCAAGGCCAGTAACTCTACAACCAGGTACAAGATTACAAGCCGCTGTTGTACCTTGTAAACTTCCTATTACAGTTGCACCAATTAAATTTCTTGGAGGTATAACATCTGCTGAATCCTGTTGCATAAAATAAACGGAAGTAGCTGATGAACCGGCAACAAACCATTTATTAGCTTGTCCAAATTTAAATTTTGATGAAGTTCCGTCAGAAGGTGGAAAATTTAGATTATCATTATTACTACCTAATGGACGACCTTGTGCATCAACACTAAAACCATTAAATAATGGGCGGGTTGGATCAGGTTGTTCTCCAACATCTCTTGGATCTTCAATTTTCATCAATTGCAAACCAGTAGCTGATTTATCAGCCCAATTTAATATTTCAAACATAAACTTAAAGCTACCTTCAATAACTTTACCATCTGCATCTAAAACTTCCGCTATATCAGTAATCCGAAAACAAAATACCCGTGGCAAATAGGTATTTGGCATTGGTAATCTAACTACTGGATCAGCATCTACCACTACTGGAGCCATCTGCAAAGTTGCTACGATAGCTAATGCTAATGTTGAGGCTTTTAACTTATTGCCTAGAAATTGACGTGGTTTCAAATTTGCATTATACTTTTTAGTAGGAATGCTGTTAATTTGTCTATTCATTATTTTTTCCTTATCAAAGTTAAAAAGGATGGATTTGTTAGAATTCACCTATCAAAGTTATCACTACAAATCCATCAGGTTATAAATAAGCTGATATTTTGAATAGCATTCCTGCCATTCACTTACCAAAACTTTTCTGTCATAAATCTATTATCATTCTTAACAAACCAAAAAGTCAATAGAAAAATCCTCCATTTAACAGATTGTTAAATCCAACTATTACATTTAACAATCTGTAAAACAGTATTGACTATCCAGAATATCATAAGTTATAATCAATGGATTTATCAACCAACCCACACTATGCATTTTACCCACTATAGACACAAGATATGGAAATACAAGAGAAAATTCGTTTGATGCGAAATGCAAAAAATTGGTCACAAGAGGAGATGGCCAATAAATTAGGAATGTCTGTCAATGGTTATGCTAATATCGAACATGGAACCACAGATTTACATGTCAAAAAAATAAAAAAAATTGCTAAAATTTTTGAAATAGATTTAATGGAATTACTTAACTTTGGGGAAAAAGGGTTTGTTTGCTTGATAGGGATAGGGGATAATAATAGTTGTAATGATAACAAGGTATTTAACAATTCAAATCCACAACACGAGATAGAAAAACTTCAACTTGAGGTTAAATACCTGAAAGAAATGCTTGAGCTTATGAAAGGGAAATCGAATCATGAATAATTATTTCAATTAGCTTAATCTGATGAACTTTAATATAGGAGTTTTTTGAGTTCTTGCTTGAAAGCCGACCTAATTTCAATTCTCCAAGTAAAATATTTTCACCAGATTCTTGAATTGCTTATAGGTCGGACTTCAAGATTTAGTTACAATTTATTTGCATGATATAAGTTACTAATTAGAGCTATCTTTTTGGTTAAAAACATTAGGTAATAATTTTAATCTACGTTGTAAGGTATCTGCAATTTCTACTGCTTCTTCGTCATTATCAATCACATATGGAACAATCATAATAACTAGTTCAGTTCTAGTATTAGAAGATTTATTAACCCTAAATAACTGACCTATTAGCGGTAAGTCTTTAAGAAATGGAATCCCACTATCACCTTCACTTGCAGTAGTAGAAATTAAACCTCCTAATAATACTGAATGTCCATCTTGTAAACTCAGCTCGGTGCTTATACTACGATTATATATCTCTGGGGAATTAATTAGACTAGTGCTATTTTCTTGAGCATTACTAACTTCCTGACTAATCTGTAAATCAACTCGGCGACCAGCATATACTGTTGGTTTAATTTTTAATGAAGTACCAGTACGTCGATATTGAATCTGTTGCAAAATAGCACTATTGCCTCCTAATTGTAAATCGGCAGAAGTTGCTTGACTAGATAATATAGGAATTTCATTACCAACTTCAATCGTAGCGCTACTACCACTGCGTACCATTAAACGAGGAGTGGCTAAAATTGTAGCCCGGCTATTACTGGCAAAAGCATTTAATACTGAACGAACCTGGCCAGCATTGCTAAGAGTGTAAATCAAACCACTACTACCAACTCCTGAACGCATACTACTTAAAGTTCCATCCAATCCACCAAGATTAGCTTTATTTAAAATCCATTCTATTCCATGTTCATCTTTTTCGGTAATTACAATATCCGCAATAGTAGCTTCAATTAAAACCTGTTTAGGAGGTACATCCATATTTTTTATAACTGGTAATAAGCGAACCCATTCTTCACTAGAACCAATAAAATACAGAGTATTACGATTTTGATCTACTACAACTTTAGTTCTTCGATTATATCTAGTGTTTCTAGTATTTGATTTACTTTTTTTCTTAGTTTTCTTAGTTTTTTTCTGTGAACTTCTTTGTTGTGAAGTATTTTGTGATTCTCCAACTATAGGTTCAAGTAATTGATTGATTGTTTTCACTATTAATCTGGCAGCAATATGTTTCACTTGATAAGAAAAAAGACCTGGTCTTTCATCTTCATCATAGTCTTCATCTTCAGGTAAATTCGGATTAATATAATCAAGCTTTGTAGCCCATTGTTGTACGAAATTCAGAATTTTTTTATTCCCAGCAAATACAATAACTGCATTAGTTTCTTCAAAAGGCAACACGATGACACTGCCAGAGTTTGCATTTTTAGAAGCAGCATATCCTTGGCTATCTAAAACTTTTACTAGTTGATCAGCCAGTGAGTTAGCAGATAAAATAGCTGGTTCAATTCGTAAGCTATGTTGAGATCGCATTAAAGGTTGATCTAAAACTTCGATAGCTCTAATCGCTTGATTAACTATTTGCGGTCTACCTACAAGAATTATTGCGTTGCGTCTAGCATCAATTTTAGTAGTTAATTCATGACCTTTAAAAGCTTCTTCTAGCCAAACTTTAATTTTAGAGCTAGTGACAATTTTAAGAGTTACAAAATGAATAATAGGCCGATGGCTTGGTGGTACTTGTGGTGAAGTTAGTCCTTCAATTATCAAAGAAGGTATATCTGCCACTTTTTTCTTTTGCGGGATAAACTGAATAAATTTATTTTTTATTTCCACTCCAACTTTATAATTAACTAGTACTTGAATAGCTAAATTATAGAGTTCTTGTGGTGTTTGAGATTCACTTACTCGTAAGGTAACTAAATCTTTTTTACGACTAATTTTCTTATCTATCTCAAACGATAAATTCAACAAATTTCCAAAAATTTCATTAATAAAAGCTGGTAAAGGTAAACTTTCAATATTAACTACAATTGGTTTAGTACTTGTAAAACTTACAGTTTTAGTATCTGTAATTGAAGCTGAAGTAGTTTTACGAGATGGAGGAGATGGTAATGACTGAAAACGAATATTGTTTGTGGGATTACCAGTTGTGATAGGAGGAATATTTACAGTATCGGTTAAAGTATCAACAATTGGTTCACGTAATAGTTTAGGAAGATTAGGTTCAATTGATGATTTAGGAGGAGTAGAACAACTGATAAGGATAAAAATAATTAAGATATATAGTTTTTTCATTGTGGATATTATCAAAATTTGTATTATTTTAAGATTGTCTCAATCAATATTTGCTATTTTTTAATAACTCCTAGAATTATTGTCTAATAAATTGAATTGACATTATTTTTTTTGTGAATATAAGTATATTACTTCAGTTTTATCATCTTTAATAACCTCTATAGAATCATTGTTAATTTTTAATAATTTAGAACCATCAGGTAATTTTTTACCAATAGTATATTTGTTGACAGCCTTTTTTTTATTAGTAAATAATACATAATGCTGTTTATCTTGTTTAATAATAGCAACTAAATTTAAATTTTTATTTCTTTTATTACGACTAGAACCACGTCTACCTGTGGTACGAGATTTTTGTTGGAAGTTAGAATTTCCCCATAGAGTTAACTTAACATTAGCTAAATTAGGTTTAGATACTTGTGGTATTTTCCAGTTAAGTTCAGTAATATTTTGTTCAACATCAAACTGTTGCTCATTGAAAAATACTAACATAATTGCTGTTATATTTATTATTCCTAATATAAATATTTTTTGAATATTATTTATCATGTAATTTAAATTTTATTATCATTTACTGGAAAATTAGGTACTTTCCTAAAATAAGATTTTAATATAATTACAAATTTTAATTGATCTTTTGATTCATAAACATCTAACATTTCTGTCACCACAATTGAAGGATGAGTTGCTATTTTTAATAGTAGTTCAGTTAAATCTTGTTTGTTAAATTGCCCTCTTAATTTAGCGGTAACTTGCCATGTATCAGTATATTTTGCTACATCTAAAGCTGGATCAACTTGTAAGCGTTTTATATCCATTTGTTTACTAACAGTCCGTAACCATTGTTGAAAAGTAGCCTGAGCTAAACCTTTAGTATTGGCTTGCCATAATTTAGCTTGCAACTGTTCACGTACTTGTTGGATTTCAATAGCTCGATCAGTCCATTGTGATTGATTTGCAATAGTTTTTAATTGGGATAACCGTTCTACAACATTCTTATAACTTTGTAGTTTTTTTACCTGATAATCGTTCAATAACATGATGGAATAGCTAAACAATAATCCAATAATAAACCATACTCCTAATCTTAAACGAGTATTATTGCGTAACTCAGTAATCAATGGGATAAAAATTTTAAACATATTTTAAAAAATTCAATCAATTCGCATACTAACATTCATATAATTCGATTTACGCCCAATTTTTGCTTTAACATCTTTAAACAAAGGCTGAAACATTTTAACATAAAAAGTTGGATCAAGTTGTTTAGTCTCTATAGTAAAATCTAATTTACCCATATTATAGAGCCATTTAATCAAGCGAGTCTTTTTATTAAAAGATATTTTATCATTGATTGTTTTCATTAATTTTAATTGAGATGGCAAGATATTTAATGCTAATATTTTTTCTGCTAGCTGTTTATCTTGAATTGCATCATTACGAGCCGTTAAAATAGGTGATATTTTATCACTTAGTTCATCAACTTGGATTTGTAATTGTTGAGTTTTATATTGATATTTAATAATATTAGCTACTTGCCAAGTTAGTAAGCCAGAAAAAATTGCAATTGCCAGCATTATTACCATAGATTCTTGCAACATATTAGAGTTGAAACTAATTTTATTACGTCCCCAGGGTCGGGATAATAGCTCTTCTTTAATTACATTGGGTAATTCTGGATTTACTTGTAAACCATGAACTCGTTGAAAATTAATCCATTCTTTTGGTTTCGGTATTGTAGCCCACCAACGACTACCTTGTAACAATCCAGATCGCCAAACTTGCCCTTCTATTCCATCTAAACAATTTATTAATCGTATAACATCCTCTTCTGGACGAAAATATAATAATATTTCTGGGATAACTGTAGCTTTATTTATTATATTATCTACAAGCTGCTCTTTATCCCATAACCAAACTTGCACTTGTCCATTATTCCAAACTTGATAACTTCCGTATTCTTTAAAAGGTGACCATTGTTGAATTTTAAGTTGTAAAACTTTTCCTTGCCGATTAGTTGGAATATCGGTTAAAAAAAATAATTTATAATAACAAAGTCCTCTCGATATAACCCATTCACAACGTCCACGAGTTTTTATTGCAGGAGGAATTACTTCATTACATTTTTGGAGATAACGTTGAGTCGAAAAGAGTTGTTTGCGCATTGATAGGTGGTATGCTGGTATACATAGGTAGTAATAGAGGTAAATCTAAATAATAATCAATTTCCCAAGGTTTTTTGCCATTTAAACCAATAGGTAAATTTATATGCACTTGCCGCATTCGTTTGCTGTCTTTATGCCAAACAGTTAAACGTAAATTAGAAGATGGAAAAATCATTAGATCGTCTGGATCAATGCTTAATAAAGTTCCTGTCATTTGATTTATCTGTCTTATTGATAAGATAGGCGTGCTTTTTCTTATATCAACAATATGTTGAGCGTTTTCAGCACTAAAATTATAAGATGCTTGTAAAACTAATGCAGGTGCGGTATTAAAATTCGGATAGGTAGCAAATATGGTATTAGTTAACTGACCAAAGATATTATCTTTCCATAAGGATTCTTGTTCTGTCCAGTCAAGTATATTTTTGCATTCCATTGAAGTAGTAAGATAATGATTAAGCGGGGGTGGTAAATTACGTTGTTCATAATGAAAATCTTCTGCTCCATTCATACGATGTAAATCATCTGGATCGATATAATCTTGTAATTTGGCAATTAATGGAGAATGCAATTCTTCGTTAACTCCTAATAAACCTAATAAGCGTGATAACACAAATCTATCAGCAAAATTTACCCCAATAAGTCCTCGTTTATCCTGTAATGCAAAAAAAGCTTTACCATACCCCAAATAAGGCCTATCATCTAGCCTAATTTCTCCTCCAACTGCTAAAATACTACCTTCATCAATCTCTTCTGTTACAGTCTCTTTTTTACTTTTTATTTGAGGGATAGATAAGCCACCAACATTACGATTTTGAGTAACTAATAGATAGGTAATGATAGATTGGGTACTATAGATGTCGATCTCACCTTGAGTATCAGCCTGCATATTTTGAACTATATCAACTGCCCTTTGCGTCCACAATGCAAAAAAACTAGCTGCAATAGTTAAAATTGCTAACATCCACAGAGTAGTGACTAGTACAAAACCATGCTGTTGACCAATTATTCTGCTATTTAGTTGCATTGTTTTCAGACAATTTTATTATCCAAGTAAGAGGCTTATTGCGACGTTGCCCTTGAAATTGAATTATTTTTGGTATCTGTGGAATATCTAAACCAATTTTAGGTGGCCAATTAGTGTGCCATTTACCATCCTTATCCATATACTGAAAGCTTCCAGTTGAACCAAACCAGTGAGATATATCCCAAGTCTCATTTTTACTATTTTGATAGTGTAGTAGCATTATTCCATCAGCGTATTCCATTTTCCAAGCAAATGCTGTTGGTACTCCAATACTTTGATCTAACGCTGCAATAGTTAAACCGCTGAATTCATGTTCTGCACCTTTGAAAATATGCTCACCATCATGATAATCAGTTATAATTGCCGCAGTAGTACTCCTAAACCAATATTCTTGTAAAGCTCCTCGTTGTAAATCTTCAAATTGGTCTAAAAAACTCGAACGCAAATGTAAAACATACGAAAAACCTTCTAATAATAAAACACTAATAAAACTAACCAATACTAGTACCACTAGCATTTCTAGTAAAGTAAAACCGGTTTTAAAATTCTTGTTTAAAGTATTGCTTAAAGCCAATTTGTCTTACCGTAAATTTTGCAATCAGAGTGTCGTCTAAGGAAACAGTCACATTCATATCATACAAACCAACTTGATACATGATAATACTACCTTGTAATTCTACTTCTTCTGCTTTCCAAATTATTTTATATATCCCTATTGTATTTTCACCATATGGTTGTTCAATAGGGTTCACCGTTTGCATAAAAGCTACCGCATTACGAGTAGCATCATTGCGTTGTTGAGCAGCTTGAACATGTTGCAAAGTCGTTAAATTAGTACTAATCCAATTTAGCAATGCCATACCAGTACTTGCTATTAAAACTAGTGCTACAATAGCTTCAAGCAAAGTAAACCCATGTTGGTTCATATTTAAATTATAAGCTTAAGAATTGGATAAATTACAGTAATTGATTAATATTTATTCTGAATTTAATTAAAAATTACTATATAATCTATAATTTCATAAGCTTATTATATATCATTTACATGTACAAATCAATAAAATATTTTTGATAAAGAGAATATAACAAACAACTAATTGATAACTTAAAAGAGATAAAAATGAAATACTTACCAATAATATTTCTATTAATCACTGCTTTATCCATAAACGCCGAAGTAATAACAGACGGTACTCTCGGTCAAAAAATTAATCTACCAGGCTCCGATTTCCAAATTACCTCAGATTTAGGTCAGCAACACGGTGGCAATCTCTTCCACAGCTTTCAAGATTTCAATTTAAATAGTTCGGAAAGTGCTACTTTTTCTGGGTCAAATAACGTTCAAAATATTATTAGCCGAGTAACTGGCGGCAATCCATCCAATATTGATGGATTAATTCGTTCAACAATTCCTAATACTGATGTATATTTTTTAAACCCGTATGGAATTATGTTTGGGCCGAATGCTAGATTAGATGTACAAGGTTCTTTTCATGCTAGTACTGCGGATTATTTACGTTTGGGAGAAAATGGACGATTTGATGCTCGTTATCCAGACGATAGCTTATTAACCGTTGCTCCGATTGAAAGTTTTGGTTTTTTATCCACTTCCCAAACTAAATTAACTATTAATAATAGCAGTTTATCTACTGACAAAACCTTATCTATAATTGGTAATAATATTGATATTAACCAAGCCAAACTTACTGCCAAACATTTAAATTTAATAGCTGCTTCTGGTGCTGTATTGCTAGATGATTTAACAGTTGTTGATAAATTGGGAGATATTAATGTTAAAAACTCACAATTTGACAGTAACACTATTGAATTAAAAGCAAATAATATTTCGTTGATGAATGGAACTATAATAAATGCCAGTGGTGATGGAGCAAATATTAATCTGCATGCTGGTGATTCTATCTTGGCAATTGGTGAAAATACTGATCTAACAGCAACTGCACTTAAAATTGAGTCTGGTAAAGATACAAATATTACTCTAACAGCTAAACAAATTAGTTTTAAAGATGGAGCCTATATTTTTAGTAAAACTAGTGATCACAATGATGGTAGTGACATAACTTTGAATGCCAAATCAGTTCTATTCACAGGTTCTGGTAGTCAATCAGCAGGTTTTCCAACTGCCATTAAATCAACTACTGTTAGTAAACAAAATTACGCTGGAAAAAGTGGTGATTTAGTAATCAATGCTAAAAATATTACTGTTAAGGATAATGGTTATTTTTATGTTACTACTGATGGTATTGGTCAAGGTGGAGATATGATTTTTAAAGCTGATAATTTTCAATTAGAAGATGCAGTTATAATTATAGATACCACTAATAATGGAGATGCTGGAACTATAAAATTTGATATTACTGAAGATATAAATGCTAAGGCTGGTTCAATCTACAACTTTACTTTTCCACCATTTGTTGGTAATGCTGGAAAAATTATAGTTAATGCTAAAAATGTTATTTTAGAAGATGGTTCTTATATTATGTCAAATTCGTTTGGAATTGGCAGAGCTGGTGATATAACAGTTAATGTCCAAGAAACAATTAAAATATCAGGTGCAAACTCTAGATCGGAAGA
>JQIA01001392.1_pt1 | contig 13002 bp, 17 predicted proteins | sample 811431 | NCBI WGS metagenome assembly JQIA01 (sample SAMN02998118, study PRJNA258478) | marine sediment metagenome | biome: marine; feature: seafloor; material: sediment; isolation source: oil-polluted sediment collected from 3 locations (0.5 km, 0.7 km and 0.9 km)... | place: USA: Gulf of Mexico ... | reverse complement strand
GAAGAAAGGGTTCAGCTTTAAAATAAAACTAAACCCTCGATACTTTTAACTTACACAGTTTGTGCAACAGTGTCAAATTAACTAATAAATATTTATTCTACTCTAATATAAAACTAACAATTTCTTTTAAAAACACTTCATTTATTGGTAAATCAGGATTACTATAAGTTGCTATATTCTTAACTTTATCCATTTCTACATCCTTGAAAATATGATTCATCCCTTCAACTATAACCAATTTAGCCTTTGGATTTGATTCACCTAATAACTTGGCATCCTCAATTGCAACCTGAATATCAGTTGTACCTTGAACAACCAATACAGGAATGTCAAGTTTATTTACTTCAATTGTAGGATCATATTTCATCCATGAAATCATATAAGGCTGAACGGATTTTCGAAATATACTTACTAATTCTACTGGTACATTATTTACTAAATGACCTTGAGATAAACTATCTATAATTGTTATTGATTGATCAAGTAACACAGGAGGTAGCGCTTTAAGCTGCTCTTTTAAAATATCTCCAACAACACGACCTGGACCTGCAATTGAAATATACTTATCTACGATCTTACCATTAGAGGCTACTGCGCCAAGTAATGAACCTTCGCTATGCCCAATTACTATTATCTCAGTAAATCTTTTATCCTCATTTAACTTCTTTATCCATGCACTTACGTCATTATATAGTGATTAAATCGGAGATCCTTCTCTACAATAACAATATTCGATCTATTTCCTAAACCTCTTTTATCGTATCTTAAGGAAGCAATTCCATTTTTAGCAAGTCCTTCTGCCAACATTTTTAATGAATTATTAGTCATTATCGGATTGTTTCCATTCCTATCTGTAGGGCCCGATCCAGCAATTTTTATTGCGAGTGGAGTTTCATTTATATTATCCGGAATTAATAAAGTTCCTTCTATATTACAATCGCTAGTTTTAATTGTTACAATCTCCTCTTTCTGTCCATTCACAATTAATGTAGCAAATACACACGAAAGAATTATACCAAATTTTATTATAGAATTCATGGTTACTTATTTTAAATTAATTTGTAAAGAAATCCACAACATTTCCAAATTTATTACTAGCAGTCTTATACAATTCAGTATATTGACATTTTGAGCAGGTCACAGTTGTAAATTTTACATTCTGTATGTTAAATAGTTTCATCATAAAACTACCAGTAGTTCTAATTTCACTTACTTCATGCTGCCTTCCATTACATTTCGGACAAGTATATTTATAATTTTTATATATAATCATTATTATTTTAGTTAAACTTTCTTCTTAATAATTCTGCCAATTTATGTGCTGAATCAATTAAATCTTTATCAAGCATCCAATCCAACGACTTAATTACATACAAATATTTTTTGTTCTCTAGATCCTTGTTATAACCAGGATTTATGTCATTAAAGCCAATAGACAACAGATTTCCTAAGCTTAAGAATTCAATAATCTCAATTTGTATTTTTGAATTACTCAGTAACTTATGAGTCTCAATATCATTATTTGTTTCAACATGTACTTTTGAATCAAAGCTGCTATTTCCTATCTTAAATCTCAATTTGTTTTTACGAAAACTAAACTTGTCAAGTGAATCTCTTTTCCTCATAACTAATTTGTAATTATCAAATCCAGAAATAGGAAAGAAAACACCACTAAAAATTCTTTTATTATCGAATCCAATTGTATGACCAGAAATGAAATACGAGCCCTTGATGTGATGATTCCTGATTATTACATTTCGTTCACTGTGTCCATATCGAGAATTTAATGATTTCTCAACTTTAGTAAATTCCCAATTGGCTCTTTTTGCTATATCTTTTAATATATCAACTGATGATTTTTCGTTTTCCATTGCTTTGGTGTATTAATCCTCATTATCTTTTGATGAGTCCATATTTTTTAATCTCTTTGAATCTTTCAAAGCCTTAGTAATAATCCACTCCAATTGACCATTGGTACTACGGAATTCATCAGCAGCCCACTTTTCAAGCGCTTTCATTTTATCCTCGTTAAGTCTAAGTGCAAAAGATTTCTTTTTAGACATATTCTTAATGATTTAAGTTTTAACCAGATTTTTTTCAATTGCTAGTGCTAATCCTTCTGGTTTTTGTGTACCTATTAATAGTGATTTTCCACTTTCAAGCTTTAGTTGAACACCATACTTTCCTGAAGTTGTATATGCTTTCTTATGTTTTCTACCTTTAATTCCCCAACCTCCAAATTCCTTAATTGCATTATACTCTCTTACTTTGCAATCATCTATCTGATTAAATTCTATCAATTTAAATTTAAATGCATCATTAAGAATTTAATATAAACACCTTCATCCTTTACTTTAACAATAAGCTTAATATTCCAAAACCAGATAAAAAATGTTAAACAAAACCCTACACTTATATACAAAAATAAATCTGGCGCAGGATTTGTTCCCCACGGTATTCCTAAAATAATTTGATGAAAGAAACCGTAAAGGAAAAGACCATTTAGGAAAACAAAAAAGATAAGAATCCAACCATTTCTAAAATTCTGTATTTCTGAAAAATATAATTTCATAGTTTACAGCTTAATGATTTAAAGTTCCAGTATTTACTACAGGTCTTGCAGACTCATCAGAACAAAGAACTACCATTAAATTACTAACCATAGCAGCTTTTGCTTCCTGATCAAGTTCAATAATGTCTTTTGTTGAAAGTTGCTCTAAAGCAATTTCAACCATACTCACTGCACCCTCAACAATCTTGTGTCGTGCAGCTACAACTGCAGTTGCCTGTTGCCTTCTTAACATAGCACTTGCAATTTCTTCAGCGTAAGCAATGTAATTTATTCGAGCTTCAATAACATGGATGCCAGCAATTTCAAGTCTTTCAACTATTTCTTTTTCTAATTCATGATTTACTTCTTCAACACCTGACCGTAATGTAATCTCAGCTTCTTCGTCTTCAAAATTGTCATATGGATATTTCCCTGCAAGTTTACGTAAAGCAGCTTCACTTTGAACTACAACGAAATGTTCATATTCATTAACCTCAAAAGCAGCTTTATATGTATTATCTACTTTCCATACTAATACTACTCCAATTTTAATAGGATTACCAACTTTATCATTTACTTTACTAGGCTCACTATCAAAATTTCTCGCTCTCAGAGAGATTTTTTTCCTTGTATAGAAAGGATTTATCCAGAAAAAACCATTTTCTTTAATTGATCCTTTATAAGCACCAAACAGAACAAGAACAACAGATTCATTAGGATTAACAATTACAAGTCCGATAAGCATAAAAACACCGATAATTATTAATGCCAAAAACCACAAGATATGTATATATACTAAACCTGCTATACCAACGCCAATCATAACAATTTCTAGAAACAGCATTAAAAACCCTGGAGCTGCTGAAAATACTTTTTCATTTTTCATAATCAATTCGTTTTAAATTAAATTTAATGTTGATATCATTTTGATATCACAATAATATTAAAAATATTAATACAAGTCAAGTTTTTAACAAAAAAAAAAGAGATGATATTTAATATCATCTCTTTAAAGTCTTACAAAATAAGAATCTATGAATAGTTATTTGCAAAATGAATTACATTATCAACTATTTCGTCTGGAATCTTTTTAATATTATTTTCAATAAAGTTGAGTATTTCATCAAATTCTATTAGACCGTATTTTTCGAAATCATTAAAAATCAGCTCACTTTTATCAAAATTACTATAAAGATACATTAGAGTAGAATTTTTCACCATAGGCTAAAATAAGTTTTAGTTTATTTTAAGAACGCTTATGGGAAATTCTTTATTATATTTTACTCCATGTTTTTTTGATATTTTATTTTATGTTACTGTTAAGCTTAATTTTTTTTCTGCAACTAATTTTCTCAAATTAATTAAAGCATATCGCATTCTACCCAGAGCGGTATTAATACTAACGTTAGTTTGTTCAGAAATTTCTTTAAAGCTTAATCCCATAAAATGTCTTAAAACAATCACTTCCTTCTGTTCAGTTGGTAAATATTCTACCAATTGACGAACATCTGACATTATTTGATCTTGAATAATATTTTCTTCGATCGTTTTTTCCGAAAATTTCGAAGAATTGAATATATCCACTTCATATTGATCATTAGAAAAAGTTCTCATTTGCTTTTCTTTTCTGAAATGATCAATAATTAAATTATGTGCAATGCGAACTACCCATGAAATAAATTTTCCGTTTTCCTGATATTTCCCAGCATGAAGCGATTTAACCACTTTAATGAAAGTTTCCTGGAAAATATCATGAGCTAAATGCTCATTTTTTACCATTAACAAGATATAAGTATAAACTTTATCTTTGTGACGTTTAACTAAGATTTCGAAACTTGATTGTTTACCATCAATAAACTGAGTTACCAGTTCATGATCGGTGAGTTCTGATTTTTTCAAAACGACCTCCTTTTTTAATTATTTAAAAAAGTAGAAGTTTAATCGATAAACAATCCTCCGTGTTTTAGGTTAGAATTTAATTAACTAATTTTATGCAATATATATAAAAAAACTAGTTATTTCAAAATGAATTAAGTTTTGTTAACATTCTTTAATAGTATTATTACTCAAATTTTATGCCAAATAAAGATCAATTTATCCTTATAAAAGGTGCAAAAGTTCATAATCTAAAGAACATAAATATTAATATCTTACGAGATAAATTCGTTGTTATTACAGGTGTCTCAGGTTCAGGAAAATCATCACTTGCATTTGACACTATTTATGCTGAAGGTCAAAGAAGATATGTTGAGAGTTTGTCTTCTTATGCAAGACAATTTTTAGGTAAAATAAATAAACCTGATGTAGAACTTATTCAAGGTATTCCTCCTGCAATTGCAATAGAACAAAAAGTAAACACTCGTAATCCAAGATCAACAGTTGGAACATCCACTGAAGTTTACGACTATTTTAAACTTTTGTTTGCTCGTATAGGAAAAACTTTCTCTCCTATTTCAAATAAAATTGTTCAACGACATTCAGTAACTGATGTTGTAAACTATATAACAAGTTTCAAAGAAAACTCGAAACTCCTTATACTAGCACCATTCAATCCACTCGATAACAAGCCTTTTGAAGAATATCTAAATATTCTTCATAATGAAGGGATCTCACGAATTGAGCAAGATTTTAAAATTTATAAAATAAATGACTTGCTTGAAAACTCTTCTACAATTAAAAAGAAAAAGTCTTTCAATATTGTAGTTGACAGAATTAAACTTGAAAATAATGAAGATACTATAAGTAGATTAGCTGATTCTGTTCAAATTGCATTTTCAGAGGGCAAAGGTTATTGTCTTATAAAAGCATTTGGTGACTTCAATGCAAGTGAGACATTTTCAAATAAGTTTGAAGCAGATGGAGTTGAATTTGAAGACCCTACTGTTCATACTTTCAGTTTCAACAATCCGGTAGGAGCATGTCCTCGTTGTGAAGGCTATGGTAAAATTATTGGAATTGATGAAGATTTAGTAATTCCAAATAAAGGTTTATCTATATACGAAGAAGCTATTGCATGCTGGCGTGGAGAAAAAATGCAAGAATGGAAAAATAAACTTATCTATGCTGCTGACAAGTTTAATTTCCCAATCCATAAAGCATTTTTTGATTTATCAGATGATCAAAAACAACTACTTTGGACAGGGAACGATCATTTCTGGGGCTTAAATGCTTTTTTCGAACATTTAGAAGAGCAAAAATATAAAATACAATACAGAGTTATGCTATCAAGATATAGAGGCAAAACAACTTGTCCTGATTGCAGAGGTACACGTCTTAAAAAAGAAGCATCATATGTAAAAATCAACAATAAGTGTTTACAAGATTTAGTTCTAATGCCAATTGATGAATTGCAACTTTTCTGTAGAAAACTCAAATTAACAGAATTTGAAAAGGATGTATCAAAGAGAATTCTATTAGAAATTAATAGTCGTTTAGATTTTTTAATGAATGTTGGATTAAGTTACCTAAGTCTAAATAGATTATCCTCAACACTGTCAGGAGGAGAATCACAAAGAATAAATTTAGCGACATCTCTTGGAAGTAGTCTTGTAGGTTCACTCTACATACTTGATGAACCAAGTATAGGTCTGCATTCTCGTGATAATGATCAGTTAATTTTAGTTTTAAAACATCTCCAAAGAATTGGAAATACTGTTATTGTTGTAGAACACGACGAAGATATTATTAAATCGGCAGATGAAATAATTGACATTGGCCCCTTTGCGGGACGATTAGGCGGTGAAATTATTTTTCAAGGAACACGAGAGCAATTATTAAATGATAAAAACTCTTTAACAGCAAAATATTTAACTGGAAAAGAAATTATAAGTATTCCGAAACAAAGACGCAAATGGAATAGTTTTATTGAAATTACAGAAGCGAGAGAAAACAATTTAAAAAGCATTACCGTAAAGTTCCCTTTAAACATTTTAACTGTAATAACTGGAGTAAGTGGTTCAGGAAAATCGACCTTAGTTAAAAGCATATTATCGCCTGCCTTAAGTAAATTATTAATAGGCACAGGTGAAAAAACAGGAAAATTTGATAAACTTCAAGGAGATATAAATAAGCTAGAAAGCTTAGAATTTGTTGATCAAAATCCTATTGGGAAATCATCGAGATCTAATCCTGTGACTTATTTAAAAGCATATGATGAAATTCGAAAACTTTATGCTAGTCAGCAATTATCAAAAATAAACAATTATAAAGCTTCTCATTACTCTTTTAATATTGATGGCGGTAGATGTGAGGAATGCCAAGGAGAAGGCGTTATTAAAGTCGAAATGCAATTTATGGCTGATGTTACTTTAATTTGTGATCATTGTCATGGCAAAAGGTTTAAAGAAGAAATTCTTGAAGTTAAATACAGATCGAAAAACATTTTTGATATTTTAGAGATGACTGTAAATGAAGCCATCGAATTTTTTAGTGAAGGTTCTGGATCTACAGAAAGGAAGATCGTAAATAAACTCTCACCTTTAGCTGAAGTTGGATTAGGATATATTAAGCTTGGACAATCATCAAGTACATTAAGCGGTGGAGAAAGCCAAAGAGTTAAGTTAGCATCATTTCTTAGTAAGGAAAATTCAAAGCAATCAACTTTATTTATTTTTGATGAACCAACAACGGGCTTACATTTTCATGATATCAAGAAACTTTTAGAAGCTTTTAATGCGCTAATTTCAAGAGGGAACTCGGTATTAATAATTGAACACAATTTAGAAATAATTAAATCTGCTGATTGGATAATTGACCTAGGTCCTGAAGGCGGGAAATATGGAGGAAATATTGTTTTTGAAGGTACGCCTGAAGAATTAATAAACTGTAATGAATCTTATACTGGAAAATATTTAAAAGAAAAACTATAAAATAAAAAGAGCCTGTAATGATTATTACAGGCTCTTTAATTTATAATGTTATTTTATTCAATATCTTCTTTTATTCCAAACATAATTGCAACGCAACCACTTAATAATTCATCTAATTCCCCTTCACTATTCTTAACTCTTAATGAAATAATTAATTGCTGACTTGATTCCAAATTAAAATCCCATACTCTTGAAAAATCTTTTTTCCTATTATCATATAGAACATTCCTGTTTACATCCAGTACTTGAAATTCAATATCTGGAAGAGCGTCTGAGCCACAAATATAAATTCGATAATTCTGCCCTGCGTAAAATGTTTTATATAATTCAGCATCTTCACCCTCAGTTAAGATAGCAGCATTAAAATTCCCATCATGAATATATGGTGCTAATTCTGACTTACAAACTTTTTTAGCAAAACTCTTACATTGAGAGTTACCATAAAAAGGTATCAGAGTTAATACTGTTAGTATAATTAATATCTGGTATATTCTTTTCATAACAGAGGATATTTTTATAATATATAATTACTTCGTATTACCTTAACTTTTTCTTTCAATTCATTATAAGTAGAAACACTCATTGAAATTGAGCTTTCTGACTTAAGCGTTGTAACATTTGTTTCTTCGTCAGTAACAGGTTCTATTTTTGAAGTTGTTATTTCGATTTTATCAAAAACAGCTTTAAGTTCATTGACGTTTGTCATTACATTTTGAACATCTTCATTTTCCGAATTCTCATCTAATAAACTAAGCACAGTGCTTAAAGTAAGTTTTTGATCAATAATACGTCGAATCATTTCATTGTTATTGAAATCGGCATCGGCATCAACTAAATTTGTTGCAATAAACAATCCTTCAACCCAACCTCCAACTAATACAATTGTTGACATTGCTTGTCTATCATTTTCTTCAAAAAATGAACTTGAGTTCATTATGGTCTCAGAAATGATATCCATTATAACATCTCTGTTATTTATATTTGCTTCTAATCTCTCAATAATATTTTCATCAATAGCATTAAGAATTCCTAATCCTTCTGCCATTTTCTTCGATGCATTCATATAATTAATAGTAGCCTGAGTCTGGTCAAATAAACTCGCATAACTTAAATCAGTAGTGTATATCCCAAGATTTAATGCCATACTTTTTTGAGTAAGGTATTTTGAAGTATTTTCAGTTGGATTAAGAAGCTCATCATTGTACTTTGCTCCTGCTTGCTTCAGAATCATTGCTGTTTCTAAAGGTGAAGGTAAAGAATAAAAGATTTCCTTAACTGCTTTCACATCCTGAATTAGTTGCTCATCGATTTCAAGCGAATCGATTGTTACCATATCATCAGAATCATTTGATTTTTCTTTACCAGAGCCACATCCAATTATCAGTGCAATAGATACTAACACTGTAAATAAATATAACGCCTTACGATGTAATAATTTCATATTCATAATTTGCCGTCTTATTTAATTGTTACCAATTTAAAACAATTTGTAGTAAAAGTAACACTTTTTTTTAGAAAAAAAAACATCCCCAAAGCAGGAAAACTAGTTATAACATGATTTTGTACGTATGATTTTTAAGTTTTGCTTAAAAAAAACAATGTGTTTTTTCATATGTAATGTATTAAATATACTCTAAATAACTAATCATTTAATGTAAATATTATAAATTTGCATCTCATAAAACATTATATAAATATCACATTCATTTAAATTAAACAATGGATAATAAGGAAATAATTAAAAAATTAAGATCAGAAGAATCATCTGCAGTACTTGACACATTAAAATACATTATTAAAGAAGGAAACAAAGATATTTTAATTGAGGTAATTGATTTATTGCATAAAACAAATGATACAATTATTCGCGATGAAACATTAAAGATTATTGAGAATCTTAAGGATCAGGAAAGTGTTCTAGTTATTATAAATGCGATAGAGAATCCTGATCATAAAGATATTTTAGCATTACTTGTTGCTTCTTGTTGGAAAAATGGATTAAACTTTAGTGATCACGCCTTAAATTTTGTAGAAATTTTTATTCAATCTGATTTTCTTCTGGCGTTTGAAGTTTTTACTGTTATCGACAATTTTGAATACTTGGATTTGCAATTGGCTAAAACTTGTATTCTTCGGTTAGAAAGTTCCATTGAAGAAATTACTGATGATAAAGAAGCTTTATTCAATGAATTGATCGATTTACTGAAAAATATAAATGAAAATCCCGCTGATTAAGCGGGATTTTTTTATTGTATACTAGAGAAGTATTTCATGAACTGTGAACGTTCATAAACAAGAGGGTCATCAATTTTTGAATAACTCATTTTTCCTTTGAATTCTTGAATATTCTCAAATCCATGTTTATTCATCCATTCTTCAAGTTCTTGTATAATGCTCTCTAAGTGATCAATTCCGTTTTTGTACAAGGTAGAACATACTTGAACTGCACTTGCGCCTGCCAAAATTTGTTTTACAACTGCTTTACCGTCATGCACTCCAGTAGAAGCTGCAATATCCATATCAGTTATTTTTGATGACATAATACCTACCCAACGTAAGGAATTTCTAATTTCTGCAGGTGTACTAAATACTTCCGATGTTGTAAATTGCATTTCATCAATATTAATATCTGGCGTATAAAAGCGATTAAACAGTACTACTCCAGGCACATTTAATTTCTGAACAAAACCAACAAGGTTAGAAAAATGAGAACCAAGCTTAAAAGCAAACGGTATTTTCAATGTACTTTTAAGCTGAGCTGCTAATTCAAAATAGATATTCTCATAATATTCTGCAGAAGCATTTTTATCATTTGGCAAAACAAAAACATTTATTTCAATTGCATCAGCTCCAGCTTCTTCAATGCTCTTTGCAAATCCGGTCCATTCTTTTGAACTTACACAATTAATACTTGCTATTACAGGTATTTTCACTGCTTTTTTTGCATCTTTAATCAAATCAAGATATTCTTGTACTTTATTATTTTTTACATAATAATTTACATAATCTAAGGCTTCTGGTGAATCAGATCCATTAGCCATCTTACCAGCTTCATATTTAATTTGCTCTTCGAATATAGATTTTAAAACAATTGCTCCTGCACCTTTTTCTTCTATTTGCTTGATTTTTTCAATAGAACCAGTTAGCCCCGAGCTACCTACTATAACAGGATTCTTAAGCTTTAATCCTAAATAAGTTGTTTCTAATTTATTCATAATAATTGTTTATTTATTTTATCTACTTTTTATAATTTCTTGCTCCAAATAACAAACTACCTATTCGAACCATAGTGGCTCCCTCTTTAATTGCTATTTTATAATCCCCCGACATTCCCATTGAAATTTCTTTAAAATCGTTTGTCAAAAAATACTCTTTCTTCAATTCATTAAAGATATGAACTAAATCTTTAAATTCAGAACGTATTACATCTTCATTTTCTGTATAGGTAGCCATACCCATTACACCGCAAATATTTATAAATTTAAAATTTCTAAAATCATCAGATACTAACATTTCTTTAGCTTCTTCGATACTTAAACCAAACTTACTTTCTTCTTTTGCTATGTGAAATTGAAGTAGACAATTAATCTTTCGATCGTTCTTCTCACCCTCTTTATTAATTACACTTAATAATTTAAAACTGTCTACTCCGTGTATTAAAGAAACAAAGGGAGCAATATACTTTACTTTGTTTGTTTGCATATGACCAATCATATGCCATTCGATATCTTTAGGTAAAACACTATACTTCTCTGCTAATTCCTGAGCTTTATTTTCACCGAACACTTTATATCCTGACTGGTAAGCTTCACATATTGTATCGATAGGTTTAGTTTTAGATACAGCAATCAACTTTACATCTGATGGTATTTCGTTAGAAAGAAAGTATTTAATATTTTCAGAAACGCCCATTACTAAAGTGTTAAATTGTTAAAATTATTGTGATTTCAAATGTAATAAAAAAGTTCTTTTCTAAAAAAGGATAACAATCATGGTTTCAAAAAAGTTTATAAAAAAAGGGAATCTAATAGGACTCCCTTTTAATTATATTAAATTCAATTTTATATTTTATGAATTACTAGTCCACTTCTAAGTTTTGGTTCAAACCAAGTAGTTTTTGGGGGCATAATATTACCCGTATCTGCAATATCAATTAATTGTTGTAAAGAACAAGCATATAATGCAAATGCAACTTTCATGCTTCCATTATCAACACGTTTTGATAATTCGCCTAATCCACGTATTCCACCAACAAAATCAATACGATTTGATGTTCTTAAATCTTTAATATCAAAGATTGGCTCTAATACTTGCTTTGACAAAATAGTAACATCTAAAACTCCTATAGGATCTTTATCATCATATGTTCCTTCTTTGGCTGTCATCTTGTACCAATTTCCGGTTAAGTACATGCTAAATTCATGCAATTTTGCTGGCTTGTATATCTCAGCACCAACTTTTTCAACATCGAAAGAAACAGATAATTTCTCAATTACTTCTTCTTCAGATAATCCGTTTAAATCTTTAACAACACGGTTATAGTCAATAATTTTCAGTTGATTATCAGGAAAATGAACAGCCATAAAGAAATTATATTCTTCGTCTCCCGTATGATTTGGATTTTGTTCTTCCTTTTCAATTCCAATACGTGCAGCAGCAGCTGTTCTATGATGACCATCAGCTACATATGTATAAGGTACCATAGTTTCAAATAAATCTTCTAATTTTTTATTTGTATCTGTATCGTTAATTGCCCAAAAGTGATGACCAAAACCATCTTCAGCAACGAAATCATAATCAGCTTCTTGACTTTTTACAATACTTTCTACAATTGTATCAATCTCTGGAACTGCTTTATATGAAAAGAATACAGGCTCAATATTCGCATTTGTATAACGCGTTAAAACCATTCTATCATCTTCTTTTTCAGGTCGAGTTAGCTCATGTTTCTTAATTATACCATTATGATAATCAGCACATGCAGCAGCACCAACAATACCATATTGTGTGCGTCCGTCCATTGTTTGAGCATAAATATAATATTTAGCTTCATCGTCTTGAACTAACCAATCTTTTTCTTGAAACATTTTAAAATTCTCAACTGCTTTATTATATACAGTTTCAGAATGCACATCTGTTCCTGCAGGACAATCAATCTCAGCTTTTGTAATATGTAACAAAGAACAATCTTTTCCTTCTGCCATAACAGCCGCTTCTTCGCTATTCATAACGTCATAAGGCAAACATGCTAGATCTTTAGAAATTGCCTTTGGAGGTCTTAATCCTTTAAATGGTTTTATTATAGCCATATTTTAATAAGTTTAAAGTTTAAAGTTCAAAGTTCAAAGTTTATAAAACCATTTACACGCTTATTACTGGAACTTTATCTTAATTTACATTTAATTAATTATTTTAATATTAAAGCAACGTCCTAATTCACTCTTTCAATTATTTAACTTGAAACTTAGAACTAGTAACTATGTATTATTTGTTAACTTTAAAAGTTGTATTTCCGTTTTCAATAAAATCAATGATTTGATTTGCTCCAGCCACTCCTGCATTAATATTTGCTTCTGCAGTTTG
>JQIA01001391.1_pt1 | contig 13002 bp, 10 predicted proteins | sample 811431 | NCBI WGS metagenome assembly JQIA01 (sample SAMN02998118, study PRJNA258478) | marine sediment metagenome | biome: marine; feature: seafloor; material: sediment; isolation source: oil-polluted sediment collected from 3 locations (0.5 km, 0.7 km and 0.9 km)... | place: USA: Gulf of Mexico ... | reverse complement strand
GCTGATGAGAAGGCGCTGATGGCATATTTGAATGAGCGAACCCAAAAACCGACTGTCGGTTTTTTTGATTCATCGGCCAGGGCGGGTGCACTTTGCGGTATAAGCGTTTCCATGGCGGAGCAGGGGTATGCCGCGGGAAAAATGGCATGCGATATATTGAACGGCAAAAAGACGTCTGAGATCGCTATTCAACCGACAACAAGAGGTAGAATTCTTCTAAACCTCAAAACGGCGGAAAAACTGGGTGTAGAGATTAATTATAACATGATAAAAAATGCGCATGAGGTAATAAACAGCTTAGATGAGACTTAGGGAAAAACTTTTACTGCCGGTATTCATATCAGTTGTTGCAGGAATGATTGCGACTATATCATATCTGTATACAAAATCAGCAGATGCCATCCTCAATGAAATTCAGAAAAGTATTGAAAATGAGGTGAACCTCTCTGTGAACCATATCGATTCATGGATAGAAGGGCGTATCACAGACTTTCAGACATGGAGTCACCAGCAGGTCTATCGTGAGGCACTTACGGAGAAAGGGTATTATGGAAAGAGCGCCCGGGCAGGGGCTTCGCTGGACCTGAATAATCTTGCCAAGGGGTACTCTTATTATGATTATATTTTTCTGGCAGATGGAAACGGTGATATTATCTCTGAATCATCTTCATCAGGGTTGATTGAAATTAATGTCGGTGACAGAGGGTATTTTAAAAAGTCGATGCAGGGTGAAATCCGAATTTCTAAGGTGCTGGAAAGCAGAAAAACGGGAACTAAAATTTTTGTTGTTTCTGTACCGGTTTATCATGATGGAAAAGTAAAAGGGATTCTTGCCGGTACGATCGCAGTTTCGGAGTTTCGTACACTTTTTGTGGACAGTATTAATCCTGGTAAAGACGGTTTTGCTTTTCTTGCAGAGAGTAGTGGCAGTATTTTTTTAAGTACGCCTGAAAAATTTTTGGTAAACCATATTTCTGAAATGGAATTTGACGATAATATGATGATCCAGCGTCGTGGTATGCTGGTTCTGGATGTTGAAGGAACAACCCGGGTTGTCTGTTTTAAAAAGGTGAGTAAGACCGATTGGATTCTGGCGGAGGCAAAATCGCTTGATATTGCCCTGGCACCCATTATTAAAACAAGGCATTACAGTATTACAACTGCAGTTATTGTTCTTCTGATTATTCTTCTTGTCGTTAGTATTGTCTTCAAACATGTTATACATAAGCCTCTTGAAGAGACGTTGAAGGTTATAAAAGAGGTTAACCGGGGGAATTTAAACGAACAGATTCCTGTTGGGAAAAAAGCTGATGAGATAGCAATCCTGATAAATGCTTTCAATGCCATGGTGGCTCGTCTGAAGCAGACCCTTGAAAGTTTAACCAAAGAAGTTGAAGAGAGAAAGACAGCGGAAAATGAGCTGGCACAACACCGTGATAATCTCGAGACGCTTGTAAGCGTCAGGACGCTCGCTCTTGAGAAAGAACATAATGAGCGTAAACAACTTGAAGCCAGACTCCATATGGCAGAAAAAATGGAAGCGATTGGAACGCTTGCAGGCGGTGTAGCCCATGACCTGAATAATATTCTTTCTGGTATTTTAAGCTATCCGGAGCTGATTCTGATGGATTTACCGGAAGATAGTCCGATACGACCTCAGGTGAAGACAATTTATAATTCAGGGAAGAAAGCAGCTGCTATCGTGCAGGATCTCCTGACCCTTGCCCGAAGAGGCGTTCATGTGACTGAGGTTTCAAATATGAATGCCCTTATAAAAGAGTATACCGGTAGCCCCGAATATGAAAAAATGATTTCTTTCCATCCGGGTGTTGTCCTGGAAATGGACCTTGAAGATAATCTGCATAATACTGCCTGTTCCCCTGTTCACCTTGCTACGACAATCATGAATCTGGTTTCAAATGCAGCTGAATCCATGACCGGAGGTGGTGTTATAACGATAAAGACAGAGAATCGTTTTATTGAGTCACCCCTTAAAGGATACGAACATGTGGCTGTTGGCAATTATGCTGTTTTGAAAGTATCTGATACCGGTGTCGGCATTTCAGAGAAAGACATCGGACGAATCTATGAACCCTTTTACACGAAAAAGAAGATGGGGCGAAGTGGTACTGGTTTGGGTATGGCTGTTGTGTGGGGGACTGTAAAAGACCATAACGGCTATATTGTCTGTGACAGTACAGAAGGCGAGGGGACAACTTTTACCCTCTGTTTTCAGTCTTCCGGGAAGTTGCCGGGGCAGATCGATAATGGCGCCACCGACGGTGGTGTAAGGGGACATGGTGAAAAAATCCTGGTGATCGATGATGTCAGAGAGCAGAGAGAGATTGCAACGGCGATTATTAAAAGACTTGGTTATAATGTCATGGCTGTATCAAGTGGCGAGAAGGCGATTCAATATCTTAAAGAGCATCGTGTAGACCTTCTTGTTCTCGATATGATTATGGATCCGGGAATGGATGGTTTGGAGACATATGAAAAGATAGTTGCTATGCATCCCGGCCAGAAAGCCATTATTGCAAGCGGTTTTTCAGAAACTGAAAGAATCGAAAAAACCAGGGCTCTGGGAGCCGGCAGCTATATTTCAAAACCCTACACCATCGAAACAATCAGTGACGCCATCAGAGATGAACTGGCACAATAGTTTTAATTATAAAAGGAACCCTTTTATGCCGGTAAAAATGATTTGTGCTGCAATGGCTGAGACGAAGAGCCCTGTAATTTTTTGTAAGACAGAAATACCATTCGGGCTCAGGTATTGTTGAATCAACCGGGCAGACATTAATACCGCCCCGATTGTCAAACCTGCGGTAAGCAGGGCTCCTGAGAACAATAAGAGTTCGGCAGGTGTTTTGGGCTCAGCCCCCATAACCATGAGAACACCAATCAAACCGGGCCCAACAGTTATTGGGATCGCAAGAGGTACAACTGAAATATCACTTTGATCGTCTATTGTATCGATATCACCCCGGGTATTGATCATTGAAAGGGCATTTAAAAAGAGGACAGACCCTGCACCAATTCGGAAAGCATCTAACGTTATCCCAAAAAGAGCAAATATATATTTCCCGAAAAAAAAGACCGAGAAACAGCTAACAAGAATGGCCAGTGTTGTTTTCAATGAAATCTGTTGAGCTGATTTTTTGGTCATATCGGCAGTCATGCTTATATAGGCGGATAAAACAAAAAAAGGCGTCATCATAAAGACAAGCTTTAAATAATTGTTAATGAATAGTGTAAGCACAGTATGTAATCCTGAAAATGGGTTAGGAATGGAAATTTAATAACCATTCCTTATCTGCAGGGCGCAGGCGTTAATGAAATTGTAATATAGCATTGTTCTGCACCGACAGGCAAGGCCCTTATGGCTTTATTAAATCATAGGAAAAAAAGGTCTTTGCCGGAGTGGCTATATACGATATAAGTAGATCAAATATTAACAATATGCTGTTGTAATGAGCGTAAAAAAGTCTGGGATTGTGAGGTTATGGAAGAAATACCTGTGATTAAATTTGTAAAAACTGACCCGGAAAGGGACAGCGATATAAAGCTACCGGAATATATGACAAAGGGCTCTGCCGGAATGGATATCCGTATTTCCATAGATGAGGATGTAACGCTGGAACACGGGAAAATTATCATGCTGCCAACAGGCCTTAAAATGGCAATTCCTGATGGGTTTGAAGCCCAGATAAGGCCACGTAGCGGACTTGCTGTTAAACATGGTATTGGTCTGATTAATTCCCCGGGAACCATCGATTCAGATTACAGAGGCGAAGTCAAAATTGCCGTAATCAATCTGGGGCCGGAATCATTTACCTTTAAACGGGGTGACAGGGTTGCTCAGATGGTTATTACCAGAGTCTGGCAGGCCGGGATCAGGGTTGTGGCTGATCTGGATGAGACTGAACGAAGCAGTGGCGGGTTTGGACATACCGGCGTACAGGCATAATTGATGGCGTCCTTAGCCATCTATAGACTTTTAACGAGAGCATCATAATTAATGAACGAAAAAATATCTGAAAAGAAATCCGGCTGCTCAACTCTGTCAGTCTGTGTTCTTGCGAGTGGCAGTAAAGGGAATTCGATCTACATTTCAGATGGATATACCGCTATTCTAATCGATGCAGGTCTTTCGGGAAGAGAAATCGAACGGCGAATGGCACTTCGTAATATCGATCCTGAGTCACTTGATGCGATTCTTATTTCCCATGAACACACGGACCACGTTCTTGGGGCTGGTGTTCTTGGCCGGAGACTTAAAGTTCCTGTCTATATGAATGAAAAAACACATTTTGCTGCAAAGAAAAAACTGGGTAAATCAGTCGATATTATCTATTTTGATTGCGGGGTACCCTTTCAAATAGAGGCGTTGAATATCCACCCCTTTTCAATTTCGCATGACGCCGCGGATCCGTCAGGGTTTACGATCGAAACAGATAACAAAAAAATTGGCGTTGCAACTGACCTTGGCATTGCAAATGTGCTTGTTCGGCAACGACTTGAAAACAGCAATGTCCTGATTCTTGAATCAAATCATGACCCCGAGATGCTTCAGGCGAATGAGAACTATTCGCCATGGCTTAAACAAAGGGTAAAAAGCAGAAAGGGGCATCTCTCAAACGAAGAGGCCGGAGAGCTGATTACAGACCTTGTCTGCAGCCGGTTAACCCATATTGTACTGGCACATTTGAGTCAGGAAAATAATACCCCTGAAAAAGCATATGAAATTATAAGGCCTGCCGTTAAAGGCTGTCAGGTTAAAATCACTGTTGCAAGCCAGCAGGAACCAGACGATATTATCGTAATAACCTGATCCCCTGATTGACATTATAGTGTAAAATGTGGTATTTTATATCAATATAATTATAAAAAACCAGTCTGATTTATTAACAATTTCTTTAATTTAAACAAGTTCTTCAAAAAAACGAAACCAGTATAATTCCCCGGAGTTATAATAAAAAGCGTGTTGTTTACCTGCGATAACCCTTAAGAATCAATACGGGAGGCATTTATGCCTGACAAGCCAGTCATTAAAATCGGCCATTTAAAAATAACCGATCATCTCATTTTAGGCGTAACAGATTTGAAGTTAAAAAAAGGGATGGAAAATTTTGAGCATTGTTCTATGGAACCTGTTCTAAAAAACGGTTGGAATGAAGTTGCCGACGATCTTGCGACAGGCGCGCTGGATGGTGCATTTATTCTTGCCCCGACAGCTATGGATATTTTCAAAAGCGGTACAGCCATTAAGCTGCTTCTCTTTACGCATAAATCAGGCAGTATTCTGGTGACCAATAATCATGCTAACATAGAAAAAATAGAGGATTTCGCTGGTAAGGTTGTTTTAATCCCCTATCAGTTGTCTGTACATAATATGCTGTTTCATAAAATGCTTGCAGAAAAAGGTCTCAATCCTGGAGTGAGTACCGATCCGAAGGCAGATGTAATCCTTGAGGTTGTTGCTCCGTTTCAGATGCCGGAAGCCGTTGAGTATGATGAGGAAGGTGAAATAGGCGGTTTTATAGTTGCCGAGCCTTTTGGCTCTCAGGTAATTGCTTCGGGAAAAGGTAAGCAGTTTTGTCTTTCGTACGAATTGTGGGAAAAACATCCCTGTTGCGTTTTTGTCATGCGGGATGATGTGATTGAAAAGAATCCGCAAGGGGTTCAGGAAATTGTCACCAGCCTTGTCAGATCAGGGATTGCCGTTGAGGCCCAACCTGATTCCGCAGCCGTTATCGGCGCTCAGTTTTTAGGGCAGGATGTCGACGTTATAAAAAAGGTTTTAACTGTGCCAAAGGAAAGAATTACAACCAATGAATTGTTTCCTGTGATTGAAGATCTTGCCACAATTCAGGATTATATGTGCGATAATATGAAGATTATGACAGATAAAATTGATCTTGAACAGTTTGTGGAAACGCGTTTTGCGAAAGCTGCCGGGGCCACATAGGCTGCGGAACCGAATCCTTATAGTCAGTTCAGGTCGGTTTTTAAATAGTCATTCTATCAGGACTGATGCTTATTTCCCTTTTTCCCTGACAGAATCAATATATTTGTAGATTCCTGTTATCGTTGCAGTATCCCACTCCCCTTTGCCTGAAAGGGTTTTCAGGCCTTCATCATTGAAAATTTTTGTTGTTTCTTCAACAGAAAGACCGTCTTTTTCTTTCATTTTTATGATTCTGGATAGTACCTGTGATTTATAATCCCCGGCAGCTGCTTCAGGCTGCGGTTTCGGTTTTGTCGGCTTAACTGCTGCAGGTGGATCAATGAGCAGTGAAAGATCATCCATATCCTGAGGTTCTTCCGAAATAAGTAGTGACAGGTCATCCATGTCACCCGTATCAACAGTCCCCTCTGCCGGTTTATCAAGGAGCATTGACAGATCGTCCATATCCTCAGGCGGTGGATTTGCGCCATCAGACGTGTCAATGAGAAGGGATAGATCATCCATGTTCTCATCATTTATGGCTGCCCCGGCGTCAATCAACAGGGAAAGGTCATCCATATCAAATGGTATCTCTTCAATGGCACTCGCTTCCGGTGGGACATCAATGAGAAGCGATAAGTCGTCCATATCAATAACCGCTACGTCAACGATCTCTATGTCTGGTGCGCTGTCAACCGGTTCTTTTATGTCGGAGGCAGCGTCAGTTTTTATGTCTGTATCTTCAACAGGCTGCTGCGCTGTATCGTCAGGCACAGATTTCGGTAGAATCGTTTCTTCCGGCTCTGGTTCATTTTCATCAAGCGTTTCATCAAGCGTTTCAGTAAGCGTTTCAGTAAGCGTCTCGGAAAGCGTCTCGGAAAGCGTCTCTGTTAATTCAGGAAGATTATCAAACCCCTCAGGCCCGGCGCTTGCAAAATCCGGGGAGAATTCCTGAAAATTTTCAGGAGATGGGCCGTTCATCTTTTGAATTTTATCCATCAGAGAGCTGACTGTACCCTGAACTGAACTATCCTTAAGCGTTGCGATAATTTCCTGAAAGGCGTTTGCTTTTAGCATCTCAGCTTCAGCCCGGCTTTCGAGTGCAAAGGCTTTTCTCTCTTCAGCCGACGCTCTTCGTTCAGCCGCTGTGGCAATTAGTTTCTGTTGTTCCAGAATCATTAACAGGATGTTATCGAGGTTACCGGCGGTGATCATTGCATTTGCATTTATAGTGTTTGCCGGAGCAGAGGCGGGTGGCGATTCATTCTTGTTAGTCAGCATTTTTTCGATTTCAGAAGGTGACATACCAGAGGTCGTGCATCCGGCAATGAGCTGAAGGATTTCAAGTGCCGCCTGAGGATATTTGCCCGGTTGTTCCGGGTTTTCGTCAGGTATCCATTTTGTATAACGTTTACGCCATAGCTTAAGGGTGGATTCACCTACGTTCAACTGGTCTGCCATATCAGCATCTGTGAGATAAGTCTCTTGCGACATCACTACTCCGGAGTATGCAATTTACAGGAAAAGGCGGAACGCCATTTGTCTGCAGCACCTGATTTGAATGATTCAGTAATAAAATGTAAGTAAGATACTAGAATTTTACAGGATGTTGGTGATTATGTCAATTCCGCATATAAATTAACATTTTTTGAAGGCCGGTGAAGCCATTATAAATGGCGGCTTATTATTCGAAGGCCTTCAAGGGTTAATGAGGACTCCACATGCTCAATCGTTTCAGAAACGCCGCTCATCAGGGGGGCAAGGCCGCCTGTTGCAAGTACAGTCAAAGGGCAATCCATCTCTTTTTTGATCCTGTTGACCATGCCATCAACGAGTCCTGCATAACCATAAATAATACCTGATTTCATGCTGCCTGCTGTGTCTTTGCCGATAGCTTTGTTCGGTGGTGTGAAGACTTCAACGCGTGGTAGTTTGGATGCTCTTGCAAAGAGTGCTTCAGACGAAATCATAATACCTGGTGAGATAGCCCCACCTATGTATTCGCCTTTATCAGAGATTACATCAAATGTTGTTGCTGTGCCAAAATCGATAACAATCAGCCCTTTCTTATATCTGTTATAGGCGGCGACAGAGTTTACAATACGGTCAGCGCCAACTTCATCCGGATTCCCATATAGATTTGGCATGATTGGTGATACCATCTTAGCATCGACCCAGTGGGGCTTATGTCCGATATATTTTTTGCAAAAGAGTTGAAGCACGAGCATCATTCGGGGGACAACACAGGATATCAATGTTGTTTTGATGGCACCTGTTGAAATATTGAATTCTTTAAAGAGGCTGCTTACAAGAACATTAAATTCATCTTCAGTCATGTTTCTGTCGGAGCGGATCCGCCAGTCACTGATGAGTGTATCACCGTCAAAAACACCAAGCACTGTATTTGTGTTACCAACATCGATAACGAAAAGCATTGCAGTCTCCATGAACTCTTTCTGAGGTTATTTCTTATGCATTTTTAATTGCATCAATCATTTTTACTGTGGCAATCGTTGAGGCGACATCATGAACTCTTACTATATGGGCGCCGTTTAAAATTGCGGCAGATATGGATGCCTGGCTACCGGTTTCGATTAGATCCATGGATACTTCAGTATCATTATCTGCTGAGAGCGTTTTTCTGATAAAGGATTTACGTGAAGATCCAAAGAGAACAGGAACGCCCAGTTTTAAAAATTGAGCCAGTTCTTTATGTAACAGAAAATTGTGTTGAATTGATTTCCCAAAACCGATTCCGGGATCGATTATTATTTTAGATCTCGAAATATTGTTTTTCTCAGCTTTGGCTAAAACCTCTTCAAGATAGCCGTAAATTTCTTTGACAGGATCATCATAATGCGGGTTAACCTGCATGGTTCTGGGATCCCCCTTCATATGCATGACAATAACCGGAACGTCATATTCAGCTACGACAGCGGCCATATCAGGATCACCTTCCATGGCCGTAACATCATTCACGATAGATGCACCGGCTTCAATGGCTTGACGGGCAACCGAAGCTTTTGCCGTATCCACTGATATCGGCACAGATATATGTTTGGCCAGTTCTTTTATGACAGGGACAACACGTCTTATCTCTTCTTCAACGGCAACAGGGTCTGCAAAAGGCCGTGTCGATTCGCCGCCGATATCAATGATATCCGCACCCTCACTAATCATCTGCTGTGCACGGGAAACGGCACTGCTGTGTTTAAAAAACTCACCCCCGTCGGAAAAAGAGTCCGGAGTCACATTTAATATTCCCATGACACAGGTATTCTTTCCCAGCTTGAGATTGTGTCCTTTAAATGATAATTGAAACTCAGTCATGACGTCCTTTAGTCTGTCCGTTGTTATCAGCTTATATCATCAGTTTTCGAATCTGTGGATGAATCAGCAGTCTCAACCGGCTCCTGCTGAAGATGCGCAGCCGCAGGGATTGAAAATCCTGGTTTCATTGATAATATAAGATTGTCAAGTTCCTCTCCCATAATGGTTTCTTTTTCAAGAAGAAGTTCTGTGAGGCTGTGAAGAATATCAATGTTCTCCATAAGTATTTTTTTGGCTGTATCATAACTTGTTTTGATAAGTTTGTGTATTTCAGAATCAATTTTTTGTGCTGTTGCCTCAGAGTAGTCACGGTGCTGGGATATTTCACGACCCAGAAATACCTGGTCGTCATTTAACGCGTATGACAACAGACCCAGTTCTTCCGACATGCCCCATTCACGTATCATCTTATTGGCCAGATTTGTGGCCTGCTTGATATCACCGGATGCACCGGTACTTAAACGGTTAAAAATGATTTCTTCTGCAACGCGGCCTCCATATGAAATAGCAAGTCGACTTAATAGCTGGTCTTTATATCTGCAATCACGTTCTTCCGGTAAAAACCAGGTTACACCGGCAGCACGGCCTCGTGGAATGATTGTTACCTTATTAACAGCATCTGTCTCCGGAAGAAATCTGGCAACGATGGCATGGCCTGCTTCATGATAGGCCGTATTCCGTCTGTCATCTTCCCGAACTACTTTTGATTTTCGTTCAAGCCCCATGAAGACTTTGTCTTTGGCGTCTTCAAAATCTATATTTCGAAGCTTTTCCTGGTCTCTTTTTGCTGCAAGAAGGGCTGCTTCATTGACCATGTTTTCAAGGTCTGCGCCTGAAAAACCGGGGGTTCCTTTGGCAAGGTTCTCAATGTTAACATCGTCATCAAGCGGGGTTTTTTTTGTATGAACTTCAAGTATGCCCTGACGACCTTTGATGTCCGGAAGATCAACAACAACCTGACGGTCAAATCGGCCCGGTCTTAATAATGCCGGATCAAGAACATCCGGTCTGTTGGTTGCAGAAATCAGAATAACACCCTCATTACTTTCGAATCCATCCATTTCAACCAGAAGCTGATTCAGGGTCTGTTCACGTTCATCATGACCGCCGCCAACACCTGCGCCTCTTTGCCTTCCTACCGCATCGATTTCGTCGATAAAGATAATGCAGGGTGCATTTTTCTTTGCCTGAGCAAAGAGATCACGAACACGTGATGCACCGACACCGACAAACATTTCAACAAAATCTGACCCGCTGATTGTGAAAAACGGAACGTCTGCTTCACCGGCAATTGAACGTGCGAGAAGGGTTTTACCTGTTCCCGGAGGGCCTACAAGAAGAACGCCTTTTGGAATTCTGCCCCCAAGTCTTGTATATTTTTTGGGTTCACGAAGAAAATCGACAATTTCAACGAGCTCTTCTTTTGCTTCCTCGATGCCGGCCACATCATCAAATGTGACTTTTTCTTTACTGTCAGAGAGCAGACGTGCACGGCTTTTACCAAAGGACATTGCCTTGCCGCCGCCACCACCCTGCATCTGGCGCATAAAGAAGATCCAAACACCAATAAGAATAATCATTGGAAGCCACGACATCAGAATTTCAAACCATGGCGAATTGTTTGGTGGTTTTACTTCAATCTTAACCCCTTTGATCATCTTAAGGCTTGGGATAAGATCCGGGTCCTGAGGTACGAATACCTTGAATTTTGAGCCGGAAGAATTTTCAACCTGCAGTTCATTCCCCTGGATTGTAACTTTAGAAACCTCTCCGGTATCCACCATCTGGAGAAACTGAGAGTAATCGATAGCGGTCTGCATGCCCTTGTTTGGATTGAACATACCATAGAGCATGACCATCATCAGAATGATAACAAGCCATAGAGACAGGTTTTTATAAAAAGGATTCAAAGGTGTTTACCTCCTTAAAAGGTTGCGTTTTATAATTTAAGACTTTTGTGAAAAAGCCGATTGATTCAATGCTTCTGCTTCACATAGTAATCATCCCTGCAAGTTAATCAAGAAAAAGTTCAACTTTTAGGATATTTTTCGTCCCGGGCCTGAGCCTGTATCGGTTGTCTATCCGGTGGCCACCAATCCAGATGATATCGTTCTTGCTGACAAGAACCGGGCATCTGTTTTTGTCATTTCCGGAAACGGAAATCCCCGAAAAAAATTTTTTTAACGTTTGAGAACCTGTCATACCAAGCGGGATGAACCTGTCACCTGATCTGGGATTTCGTATTGTTAAAGGGAATGTCAGGTGGTTCAGGTCAAGCCAGGCTGTTTTTTTGTCAGAGTAATTAATTTTGTTGTGCTCCTGAAGACTAAAAACCATTTTCATGGAAACATCCGGTAAGTGAATTGTTGTTTCATTCTCTTCCAGTCTCTCTAACCGGTATTCATAAAGTATCGCTGACTTATGGAGATCACGTAAACTGGTGCTGTGCCGTGTGAGAATAATAACGGTTCTTTTTTTTTGTGCCTGAATTCTCCCGGGAAGATCTACAGAGAAATGAGATCTGGTATTATTCATCATATTAGCGATCAGGTCAGTATGGAACAGGGTGATTTTTTTTAAATCTCCTTTGATAGTCCCAATGGCTTTTCTGATTATTCTTCGTTTGACAGCGACGGGCTCTTTTCCCAGTTGATCTATAGAAAGAGATATTGAATCGGTCTGCTGATCGGTCACAGATTTTTGAAATACGGGTAAAATCAGCTCGTCAATCCATGCCTCTTCATCTCTCAGGATGGTACTTGTGCGATTAAGGCAATCGATAATATTTTCATTATACGTTGTTTTAATCAGGGGCAAAAGATCGAGCCGCACTCTGTTTCTAAGATAATCCCGATTTGTATTTGAGCTGTCTGTGACATAATCCAGATTATTGTCATTTAGATAATTTATAATGCTCTCACGGGATTCATTAATAAAGGGCCGGATTATTTTTCCCCTCTTTACCGGAATACCGCCAAGCCCTGATGGCCCGCTTCCTCTAAAAAGGTTCATTAACACAAGTTCAGCGTTATCGTTTGCTGTGTGCGCTGTGGCAATTCTGTCATATCCGTTTTTCTCTGCAACTTCATGGAAAAAATTGTAACGTACTTTGCGTGCAGCATCTTCAGGTGACAGGTGGTTTACTTGTTGATATGTCTGTACATCTACGTTTTTAATATGAATCGGAAACCCTGTTTTTCCGGAAACAGCTTTTACAAAATCACTGTCTCTGTCTGATTCTTCGCCTCTCAATTCATGGTTGAGGTGGGCGACGCCTATAGTTAGGCCAAGCTGGTCCATCAATGCTATCAGAATGTTAAGCAGAGCAATAGAGTCAGCACCGCCGGATACCCCGATAAGCACCTTGTCTCCGTTTGAAAGAAGGTGCTTTGTGACAATTGTTTCTGCTGTGGAATTTAATAAAGACTCTTTTGTTTTGCTCATTATTTATTTTATCATGGCGGTTAGTGTTATTAGTCTTTCGATTAATATCATTATAACGGGTAATATTGCAAATTTTTATAAATAAATTAGTAACAGAGTGAGCCGTGATTCCTCATACCAGGGACTACCTGCTTTTTAAATTATTTTTTCCTTGAAAAAAAAATGCTTACCGAATATATATGTGGCTCCTGGTCGTGCTGATTATGCTGACCGGCCGCCGCGCAACAGATACACCCGAACTTTGTCAGGTCCGGAAGGAAGCAGCAATAAGGGAGGTT
>JQIA01001390.1_pt1 | contig 13005 bp, 9 predicted proteins | sample 811431 | NCBI WGS metagenome assembly JQIA01 (sample SAMN02998118, study PRJNA258478) | marine sediment metagenome | biome: marine; feature: seafloor; material: sediment; isolation source: oil-polluted sediment collected from 3 locations (0.5 km, 0.7 km and 0.9 km)... | place: USA: Gulf of Mexico ... | reverse complement strand
GTGGTTGACAGAAAAATCCCCTCAACAATAGAGGCGGCTGCGCTTTGTAAAATGGCTGATCGCGGCCAAATTAGTGGTGCAATGCTAGATGGCCCGCTAGCAATGGATAATGCTATTAGTATGGAAGCCGCTAAAATTAAAGGGATTAAAAGTGAGGTGGCAGGCGATGCAGATATACTGATCGCACCGGATCTGGAATCTGGCAATATGCTGGCCAAACAATTAACGTTTTTGTCGGGTGCTGAGGCAGGAGGGATTGTATTAGGAGCTCGTGTGCCGATCATCCTGACTAGCCGAGCCGACAGTGTTCGATCAAGAAAAGCCTCTTGCGCAATTGCTGTGGCACATGCTCACGCCATAAGTCTTGCGCTGGCTTTACCAGTAGTCTAAAAAAGGAGTTATGAAGGTGGATGATTTTTTATTAGTGCTCAATGCGGGCTCCTCAAGTATCAAGTTTACCGTTTTTTCTATTGATCAATCAGCACCACAAGTGGTCATTAAAGGTCAGGTAGAGAGCATTGGTAATAACCCTTTCTTTATTGCCAGAGATAACGGTCAAAAGGTGATTGCAGAGTTTTTTCTTGAGGGAGATTTAGTTGATCACCACCAAGCTCTTAACGATATGCTTGATTGGCTTGAAACACATCTACCGAATGGAAAAATTATTGCCGTTGGCCATCGGGTTGTACATGGTGGACCAAATATTACTGAGCCAGTATTGATTGATGATCCGCTGATGGAGACACTAGAATCTTTAATCCCTCTAGTACCGTTACATCAACCACATAACCTTGCCGGTATCAAAGCGATTGCTAAAACTCGTCCGTCTATTCCGCAAGTGGCTTGTTTTGATACTTCTTTTCATACAAGCTGTACAGATGTGGTGGTGAGATTCGGGTTGCCAGAAAAACTTTTCCAAGAAGGTATCCGCCGTTATGGCTTCCATGGCCTGTCTTATGAATATATTGCCCGTGTTATGCGGACGGAAACCCCTGAGATTGCAGATAAAAAAGTGATTATTGCGCACCTTGGCAATGGTTGCAGCATGTGCGCGATGGATGGCGGTAAAAGCGTTGATACTACCATGAGCTTTTCGGCATTGGATGGTCTGCTGATGGGAACACGCTGTGGTAGTCTCGATCCGGGTGTTTTACTGTATTTAATGCGTGAAAAAAAAATGGATGTCGATCAATTGGAGAAACTTCTTTATAAAGAATCGGGGCTTTTAGGCATATCTGGCATCAGTAACGATATGCGAGAGTTGATGGCAAGCGCAGAGTCACAGGCTCAAATTGCAGTCGATTTTTTTGTCTATCGAATCCGCCGTGAACTAGGCTCTCTTGTCGCGGCATTAGGTGGGCTGGATGCGCTGGTATTTACCGCAGGTATTGGTGAAAACTCGGCAGAGATCAGGCGCCGTGTTTGTGAAGATGCGAAATGGTTGGGCATTGAACTTGATGATCATATCAACGAAACGAACCGCCATGAACTGGCCTGTTTATCATTACCAGAAAGCAGTGTATCGGTTCTGGTAATGCCAACAGATGAGGAGCAAATGATCGCACAACATACCTTGAAAGTGATTCAGGTTAAAACTCATCTATGCTAAAAAATAGACATCACTAAAGAAGGAAAAAATCTACTCACTTAATAACTTTAATCTTAAAGGTAAGAAAGCGTTAATATCAACCTTACTAAGTAAGCGATCAGCTATGTCAACCTACGCTATTGCGTACCACCAATAGTCATTTTATCAATTTTTAACGTCGGTTGACCAACACCGACAGGAACGCTTTGGCCGTCTTTACCACAAACACCAACACCGCCATCTAGTTTAAGATCATTACCCACCATAGAAACATTTTTCATTGCTTCAGGTCCGCTACCAATCAAAGTTGCTCCTTTCACTGGTGTCGTAATTTCACCATTTTCAATTAAATAAGCTTCTGAACTAGTAAATACAAATTTTCCTGACGTAATATCTACTTGGCCACCAGCAAAGTTAGGCGCATAAATACCTTTTTTCACTGATTTAATCATTTCTTCAGGGGTTGATTCACCGGCAAGCATATAGGTATTAGTCATACGCGGCATAGGTAAATGCGCGTAAGATTCACGTCTGCCGTTACCGGTAGGGTTTACACCCATTAATGACGCATTATGCTTATCTTGCATATATCCTTTTAAAATGCCTTTTTCAATTAAAACATTATACTGCCCAGGCGTTCCTTCATCATCAATATTGACTGAACCACGTCGATTAGCCATAGTGCCATCATCAACAATAGTACAAAGCTCTGAGGTAACTTGCTGGCCAACTTTACCCGAAAAAGCTGATGAACCCTTGCGATTGAAATCACCTTCTAAGCCATGACCAACAGCTTCATGTAATAAAACGCCCGGCCACCCTGCACCTAATACAACAGGAAAAGTACCTGCGGGTGCATCAATAGCAACCAAGTTAACTAAAGCTTGGCGAACGGCTTCTTCTGCATAATGTAAATAACGAGCTTGCTTTGTAGCGCACGTGCTATCAATTTCAAAAAAATAGCTATAATCTGTACGTGCACCACCACCTGCACTAGCACGCTCACGTTTCCCCTTGTCTTCCACTAATACTGAACAATTAAGGCGTACTAAAGGGCGAATATCGCTAGCATAAGTACCATCACTGGCCGCAACTAGTATTTTTTCGTAAACACCAGACAAGCTAACAATAACTTGAGTTACACGACTGTCTACCTGCCGAGCATGGGCTTCAACCTGATGTAGCAAGTCAATTTTTTGCTCTTGAGTTAAGCTAGCTAATGGTTCAATTGCTTGGTAAATTTTGATAGGGGATTGACGTTTAAACGCTTGAACGGTTGATCCTTTACCACTGTCAGCAATGCCTTTAGCGGCATCTGCTGCTTGCTGTAAGGCTAAAGGCGAAATATCATCTGAGTAGGCAAAACCCGTTTTTTCTCCCGAAATAGCACGCACACCAACACCTCGCTCCATGTTGTATGAGCCTTCTTTAACAATACCATCTTCTAACATCCAAGATTCGTGTTGGCTTGACTGAAAATATAAATCAGCAAAATCAACTTGTCGCCCCATCATACTTGTTAATGTTTTAGATAAAATAGCATCATCTATATGACTATCCGTTAATAAAGCTTGTTCTACATTATTCATTGATAACTCGATTTGTTTTTTTAATTTTAAAAGCATGATCAATCGCCATTGGCATTAATGGCATGCTTGTTCTTATTCGTTGTATTTCACTGCCATGAAAATCAGCACTGATAATACCTTCCCCTTGTTCAAGGCAGGCTAATATTTCTCCCCAAGGGCTGATGATCATTGAATGGCCCCAAGTTTCACGGCCATTATCATGCGTACCTTCTTGTCCTGCAGCAATAATATACACTTGATTTTCTATTGCACGTGCTTGTAATAACGTTTGCCAATGCGCTTTACCCGTCACTTTAGTGAAAGCACTAGGCACTGTAATAATATCGGCACCTAACTGATTTAACGCTTGATACAATGCAGGAAAACGCACATCAAAACAAACAGTTAAACCAATATTTACGTGTGGTGTTTTTACTAAACACACATCATTGCCTGCTTGAGTATAGCGAGACTCGTAGTAATTTTTACTACTATCACTTAGCTGTACATCAAACAAATGAATTTTATTGTATCGCCCTAATACATTGCCATTAACATCAAAAGTCAAACAAGTATTTGTAAATTTACTCTCGGATTCAACCGGTAATGGGATTGTACCGCCTATAAGTGTTATTTTATATTGTTTTGCTAAGTTAGCCAAAGCCTTAACCAATGCATTACTTTGCTGATTTTTTTGACTTTGCTGAGCAAGTGATAATTGTGCTTTATCATCACTACCAAAAAATAAGCAACATTCTGGCAAGACGACAATATGTTCAACAGCATCTGCACTGCTTGCTATTAATAACGTTAACTGCGTAGCAATAGCCTGAATATTAGCTTGCACACACGGTTTAGAATTTAGCTGTATAGCACTTAGTTTAATCATCATAACGGTAGTTTTTTATTCATTGTTTATTCAATACTTTTTCAACTGATGTTATACCAGTCAGGTTAACTAAGTGATCGTTTAAAACGCCTTACATTGCCAATAACATCGTTACTTTCATGTTAATTTGAACCATTAATTAACCTGCTCGGTATTATTTATTGCTGCTATCAACAAATTTTGGTGGCTGTGAACGCCCAACACTAACATCACGACTTTTACGATTTACTTCTTTGAATACAGGTTCATTCATGGAACCGGTTAATTCAAAAGTAAACTCTGAAACAACTTGTGATGTAATGACCTGATCAATTGCCAGACCTGCTAAAAAAACAACAGGACTTAATGTCGCAGCCCATGCAAGTACAGGCAAGCTTGACGTTAAATTAGGTTTATAAGTGATTTTATAATCCAGCTTATTATTAATAAAGCTGGTATTACCTTTCATGTACATATCACCCGCAGCACCATTCATAAACGTGTTGTCGGTGTATAATACGCCTTTTTTTATATGGTAATCACCGGTTATATTTTTATAAAACATACCGTCACTAAAAATATCACGAAAATCTAATGTCATCTTTCGAACAATAGACTCCAAACTTAATACAGAAAAAACCCTTGCTTTATCACTTACTTCGGCTAAATAACCATCATCAATTTTAGCCTTAACATCTCCATCAAGGTGATTAAAAGAGAATTCATGGGGGCCACCTTGCCACTCCAAATCAAAATTGACTTTACCGCCACTATCGCGAATAAGTGAAGCAAAGCCTAATGACTTTAATTCCTGCTCAATATTATCAATACGTAAACTACCAGAAACATGAGTCTGTGTATTATTTTGTTTTTGTTGCCATTGACCAGAAAAATCAAATTCAGCCGTAGTACGTTTAGCGGTAAAGCGATCTATTTTAATGATATCTTTTGACGTTCGAGTTAATGATAAATCAACTACCCCTAAGTTTAACTTGTCAATTTCACAACGATCACAATGCATTTTAATTCGCGGCATGTTAGCAAAAACGTTTTGCTCGTTAATGACAAGGTCTGAAATTAAAGCCTCTGAAATTTTCAGTACTTTTGGAGAGTCATCAAGCCCTCCTTTTATAATTTTGTTTTTTGATATACTGCTTGTGATTTTAATAAAATCAGCTTCAATATCAAGCCCTTGTTTAAGCCAATCAGGATAAAACTTAATCTGAGTACTCGTTTCTTTAGCGTCTAACTGCAATAACCACCACTGGGGTTGATCAAATAAATTAAAAGAAACATTATTTAATCGTTGCCCAAAGAGATCTAAACTTATCAATGTGCCACGTATTTGCGTTGGTTTAGCCAATAATGCTGGTGAGCTTTTAGCTAATTTATCCAAACTATTTACTTCGCTGTCACTTGACACTGTTTCTATAATGTCACTAATCAGTGGTGACCATTCATCAAAATCAGTGGCGCCAAGTTGGCTAGTAATATGAAACCCACTTTTAGGTAATAACACCTCTTCGCGCCCTAACATTAAATGAGCGCGGGAAAAGTGTTCAGTTTCATGGTCGAATATACCAGAGAAACTAAGTTGTTCGCCATATTGGGCATTAATAGTTGATTTTGTTAAATCACCTATCACGTTAATTCTTAATGGTGAAATTTCCCCTACTTTTTTATTATAAGGTGCTGGTAGTGATAATTGTGTCTGTTGTAAGCCAGAATCAATAGTGAACTTATACGAAAAGTTATTATTGTGATGTTGATATAAAGATAAGCCGCCTTGCCCTTGTATATTTCCAGCAAAATACTTGGCTAGCTTGGGTGGTAAATGTTGCTGCCATTGATTCACTGACCAATCTGTTGCTAGTTTAATGTCAGTACCATAATAATCAGTTCTATTTGCACCTTGTATATCAAGTTGTAGCGGTAAACCTTGCCAAGAAAGGGTTAAATCTTTAGTGCTTATTTTATCGTTATTAAAACTCAGTTGACCATCAACCTGAGTAAAGTTCATACGCGGTTGCTGTAGCGCAATTTTATTTTCAGAAAAATTAATGAAGCCACTCGCTAATACTTTTTCACTGTCATTTAGTGGTAAGTTTAAGTGGAATTCACCCTTAATATCACCCGTAACTTGTAACTGTGATAATACACTGCCAACACTATTTTTAAGCGGGCTTTGTTTCATTAAATCGGTAATCATAGGTGCAGGGGATGGTTTAATAATGGTATCTACGGTTAATATTTTCTGCTTTAATAAATCATCAATAGCCACTTGTACGCCAGTAACATTTAAGCCAACTAAGTTACCTTTTCGACCAGTAATCAACATACTATTATTGGTAAAATTTAAATTCGCTGAAAAATCTTGAATAGCAGGCCATTCATCATCAAATTGAAAAGTACCCTGTTCCAATTCCGCATCAACAATAAAAACACCTGAATGGTCAGTATAAGGAAAGCTAGCTAATGGCCCATTTAATAAAATTTGCGCTTGCTTAATTTTACCCTTAATTATCGCCGTATTAAGGTAGGTTACTAAATTACTACTCATGATCGTTAGTGGCAGATAATGCCCTACTTGGCTTGCATCACCCCGAGTAACAGAAGCAAGTAATGACAGTCTTGTTTCACTGTTACGCGGCGCATCAATCAATAAATCTGCGGTTAATGCGAGTTCTTCAGAATTAAAATCCAGCGCATCCACCTGCAATTGCCACCCTTGCTCAGTAAAATTTAAATCTATTATCGCTGTAAGACTTTCATACTTAATGGGGGCAATAAAATGTTGCTTAAAATCTAATGTACCTTGCTTTGCACTTAAAGAAGCATGTAACTTATTATCTGTAAAACTTAACTGACCAGAAACATGTTCAATACCTGGAATACCTTGGCTATATTGTGTAGAAACATCCGTAAAATTAGCTAAAACGCGATCAATTCCCGCTGAGTTTTTATAATAAATATCACTCGCGTTCCCTTGCACAGCAATTTTAGTCAATAATTGATTGTTTACCTCATCACTAACCAATAAAGGGGATAATTGATTAAACAATGCTAAATCAAAAAAGGATAAATAAGCAGAAATACCTGTTGGCGAATTATGTACTTGCATTTCATATTCTTGCACCTGTTGTTGATTAAACTGCAAAGACAATGGCGTACTATACAGTTCAAAGCTAGTTGGCTCTTTATTTTTAGTTAATAACAGTTGCCCCGCACCTATAAATAAATGCTGATTTTCCCCGTTAGCTTGCCAACTTATGTCATTATCGTGTAATTCAATTTGTATTTTGTTTAATAAACCTTTTTCTATAGAAAGCCAAGCAGAAAAACTTATATCGGCTTTCGTTTTCTCATTATCTAATGCAATAAAGTTATCTAACCATGAAGTAACGTCCAAGTGATTAGCGTCAAGATAGATTAATCCTTTTAAATCATCAAAAGCATCACCCGTAAGATCTATTTTTAAAGATACGTTTTTACGCTTTAATTCATTTACAATGATACTACCTTGCGCTTGATGACGTATTCCACTATTAAGCCAATGTAGGTTATTAACCCTGAAAATATGTTTAACCGCAGTGTTAATGAATATTTGACTATTTTTTAATGAAAGGTGGTTAATACGATTTAAAAAGAGATCGGCTATTTGCTGAAAATCACTGTCATTTTCATTGGTATTCAAAAGAGCAGTTTTAGCAACTTCAAGTACTACGCCGTCTAAAGTCAATGAACTAAAAATTAACGCTTTATGTGTTAAAGATTGCCAAAAATTGATTTGTACTTCAAGATTTTCAATCGTTAGTTGAATATCATCATTATCGTGTAAAGCCACTCCACTAGCAACTAACGCTGGGCCCCATTGTTGCCAACTCATCTTTAAATCATTAATAGTTACATGAGTTTGATAATTTTGATAAATATAATGTTCAACATTCGGCCGATACTGATCAACATACGGAAGAAGCAAACGAAACGCGCTGATCATCACGGCGATGAACACTAGCAACATAGCCAATATTTTATAAACGCGGTTGGGCCAACGATGAGAAGCGTTTGCAATAAACATTAAAAAATATTTTTCCTTTAAATAAGTTTTCTTAGGGTAGATAAGCTAAGTTGAGTTAAACTATTCGCCGATAACAAACTACATACAGCCGAACACCTTAAAATGTAGATCACGAATGCGAGGCGCAACAAGAAAGCGCAATGAATATTCTTTAATTTTAAGAGTCTCAGTGTCAACCTACATCATAACGACATCAAACTGTTCTTGAGAATATATATTTTCAGTTTGCACTTTAATCGACTTACCCGTAAAAACTTCAACTTCTGCCAAGCTATGAAATTCATCATTGACCAAAAAGTCACTGACTGCTGACGAAGCATAGACTATAAACTTATCAGCATCATGAGCTCGGTTAACCCGTACTATTTCCCGAAGAATTTCAAAACATACCGTTTCAACCGTTTTTAAATGGCCACGCCCAACGCACGTAGGGCACTCGCCACACAAAATATGCTCCAAACTTTCTCGAGTACGTTTCCGCGTCATTTCGACTAAGCCTAAAGATGAAAAACCATTGATGCTATGTTTAACCTTATCTTTCGACATAGCCAACTCTAAACTACTTAGCACCCTACGTTTATGATTACCATTGTGCATATCAATAAAATCAACAATAATAATTCCGCCTAAATTTCTAAGCCTTAATTGACGAGCAATCGCTTGTGTTGCTTCAATATTAGTACTAAAAATTGTATCTTCTAAATTACGGTGACCAACAAATGCGCCTGTATTGATATCAATAGTAGTCATCGCTTCAGTTTGATCTATAATTAAATAACCACCCGATTTAAGTTCTATTTTTCTATGTAAAGCTCGCTGTATTTCAACTTCTACAGAGAACAGATCAAATATTGGTCGCTCACCAGGATAATATTCCATCACTTGAGTTAATTCAGGTACAAACTCTTCAGTGAAATTAACGAGTTGTTCAAATGTTAATTTTGAATCAATACGAATACGCTCAAAATCCATCCCAACAAAGTCTCTTAAAACGCGAAGCGATAAAGAAAGGTCTTGATACAACGGCATATTAACTTGCTTACGCTGCTTGCGCTCTTGTACCTTGAACCATACCCGACGTAAAAATTCAGCATCGTGTTTTAACTCTTGCTCTCCTGCCCCTTCACCCGCAGTACGCACAATAAAACCCTGCTCTTCATCACAATAAGGGCTAATAATTTCTTTCAATCGCTTACGTTCTTTTTCACCTTCAATACGTTGAGAGATTCCCGCATGACTGACATGAGGCATTAACACCAAATAACGAGAAGCGATGGTGATGTCAGTGGTTAATCTCGCCCCTTTTGAACCAAGGGGATCTTTAACCACCTGCACCATAATGTGCTGGCCTTCATGAACTAACGAGCGAATATCAGGGACAACATCAACGCCTTCTTTTAAAATAAGTTTTGTATTAATATCAGAAGCATGCAAAAAAGCAGCTTTATCTAAGTTAATATCAACAAAAGCAGCTTGCATACCAGGCAACACTCTGATGACTTTGCCTAAGTAAATATTCCCTACAATGCCGCGTTTTGCTTCTCGCTCTATATGTACTTCTTGCAAAGATCCTTGCTCAATTAAGGCAACACGTGTTTCGCTAGGCGTAACATTGATTAATAATTCACTGCTCATTATTTTTCTCTTTTAATATCCTAAGATTTAGCGTTTAGGCTCTGTATAACGGTCGGTAATTCAACGCTAGCTAACAGTTGCGCTGTTTCATATAAAGGTAAACCCACAACAGCAGAATAACTACCGTTAATGCGAGTAACAAATTGACCGCCAATACCTTGAATAGCGTATGAGCCAGCTTTATCTACTGGTTCGCCTGTTTTCCAATATAAACGAATTTCATTAACCGTTAAGTCTTTAAAATAGACATCGGTTGAAATGACTTTACTAACGACTAATTGTTTTCCAACGACGGCAATACTGGTTAATACCTGATGCTTATTATTAGAAAGTTTTAATAGGGTATTGATACAATCAGTTTCATTACGAGGTTTTCCTAAAATTTCACCATTAATCACAACACACGTATCAGCCCCTAGCACTAAAGCATCCATTTGTTCTTTTTTTGGTAACTGACTGTAAATTGACTGCGCTTTTTCAATAGCTAAACGCAAAACATACGCTTTAGGGGATTCATTTGGTGCGACAGACTCATCAATATCAGCAACAAGCGTAATGAACTGGTAACCTAATTGACTTAATAACGTTTGGCGTCTGGGTGATTGTGACGCAAGAATAAGGTGTTTCATGCTATTTTACCGAAAAATGGCGACGAATTTTACGTAATAAAAGAAATATCCATGGCCATAATACGACTGACGTTAGCACTGGATATAAATAACTCATTAAAAAAGTGACCTCAATTAAACTACGTTGCAACCAAAAAACAACTAAATGATATAAGGTTGTCAGTACGCCGACAATAAGTGACTGTTGCCATAGTGAGAAATTGCGTATCTTTTGAAAATTCTTAGCAATGATAAAAATAGCCACCGCCATCGCAGCGGCATGTACACCTAAAATAGAGCCTAGTAATACATCTAATAAGAAACCCATGACCCAAGCAGTAATAATATTAACGCGCCCAGGTACTGCCATGCACCAGTACATTAAAACAATCAACACCCAATCTGGACGAAAAGCTTCAACACTTAATGGCATCGGCATAATGGTTGCCATTAATGCGATTAATAAAGTAAAAAGGATGATAATACCGTTGTAAGCCATCATTAATAAATACCACCACTGTCTTTCTCTTTTTTGGGGGTACCACTGTTTTTATTTTCCAGCTTAGTTAATAGTAATAAATAGCGTAACCGATCAATTTCTGCAATTGGTGTACTATGCACACGCACAAACTTTCTTGACTTACCTTGGCTAACAAAAGAAACCTTAGCGACGGGATAGCCTTCAGGGTATTTTCCGCCCAAACCAGAGCTAACTAATAAATCACCCGTTTTTATATCTGCACTATGCGGAACAAAATTATGCACTAAACGGTCTACTCTACCACTGCCAGAGGCTAATAATCTTAAACCATTTCGCTGAACTCGAACGGGTACAGCATGAGAAATATCAGTAATTAAAATAACCCTTGCACTATTCTGCCCAACATGCAGAACTTGCCCTACAATACCTAGCGCATCTAATACGGGTTGCCCTTCATATACACCATCCTCAGCACCACGATTAACCACTACTTGGTGTTTATAAGGATCACTATCAACCGATAACACCTCGGCTACCATTTTTTTTAACTCAATGCGCAACGGCGATGATAACAATGAGCGTAAGCGATCATTTTCTTGTTTGATAATATCAAGTTGCAATATTTGCTCATGAAAAACAACTTCATTGAGTCGATATTGCTGATTTTCAGCCATTAATTTTTGACGGGAAATAATATTTTCAGAAGTCCAAGTCATCATTTGTTTTGGTGTGTTAGCAATATATTGCAATGGGCTAACAAACGACTGTAAATAGCCGCGCGCTAATTCAAAACTAGTCGTTTTATAATCAAAAAAAATTAATATAGCAGAACAAAACAGCACAAAGGCAAGTCGGTACTGTGGGGATGGACCATGTTTAAAAATTGGGTTCATAGAGGTGAATTTTAAGCTACAAGCTGTTAGTTATAAGTTATGGTTTATATGCCCAAACGAGCATTTTAAGCTGGCTTGGGTATACACCACATATTACACATCTTCTAAGCTCGAGAATTTTCGGCAATATTTAATTCAAGTGTTTTTAGCACCGTCATTGTGTTAAATATTGATGAAAACACCCTGCTTTTATTCGTAGGAGAATAAATCGCCCCCATGCATATCTATCATTTCAAGAGCTTTACCACCACCGCGGGCAACACAGGTTAATGGATCTTCAGCGACAACAACAGGAATACCTGTTTCTTCCATTAATAAGCGATCTAAGTCTCTTAATAAAGCACCGCCACCTGTTAACACCATACCACGCTCTGAAATATCAGATGCTAATTCAGGTGGTGATTGCTCTAAAGCCACCATAATAGCACTAACAATACCTGATAATGGCTCCTGTAGAGCTTCTAAAATTTCATTACTGTTTAAACTAAAACTACGCGGAACACCTTCAGCAAGATTACGCCCACGCACTTCAATTTCTATTACCTCTTCACTCGGGTAAGCAGAGCCAATTTCGTGTTTAATACGTTCAGCTGTTGCTTCACCGATTAAACTACCAAAATTACGACGAACATAGTTAATAATAGCTTCATCAAATTTATCACCACCGATACGCACTGATGATGAATAAACAACACCATTAAGTGAAATAATTCCTACCTCGGTTGTACCGCCACCAATATCGACCACCATTGAACCGGTTGCTTCAGACACAGGCATACCTGCGCCAATAGCGGCAGCCATGGGTTCATCAATTAAATAAACTTCTCGAGCGCCTGCACCCATGGCAGATTCGCGAATAGCACGGCGTTCAACTTGAGTAGAGCCACAAGGTACACACACTAAAACTCGCGGGCTTGGTCGTAAAAAATTATTACTATGCACTTGTTTAATAAAGTGTTGTAACATTTTTTCAGTAACAAAAAAGTTAGCGATTACGCCATCTTTCATTGGACGAATAGCTTCAATATTACCTGGTGTACGACCTAGCATTTGCTTTGCTGCAGTACCAACAGCGGCGACACTTTTTGAACCACCCGCTTGGTCTTGACGAATAGCAACTACAGAAGGTTCATCTAACACTATGCCTTGATCTTTAACATAAATAAGGGTGTTGGCTGTACCTAAGTCGATTGATAAATCGTTAGAAAACATGCCACGTAATTTTTTAAACATAAGCTCGAAATGTCCTGTGAAAATGCGACTTCTTAGCGCAATAAGTTAGAGCG
>JQIA01001389.1_pt1 | contig 13011 bp, 17 predicted proteins | sample 811431 | NCBI WGS metagenome assembly JQIA01 (sample SAMN02998118, study PRJNA258478) | marine sediment metagenome | biome: marine; feature: seafloor; material: sediment; isolation source: oil-polluted sediment collected from 3 locations (0.5 km, 0.7 km and 0.9 km)... | place: USA: Gulf of Mexico ... | reverse complement strand
AAAAATTGGTATTGGCAAAAGCAGTTAAAAGCCATTTAAATAAACAAATTATTGTTTCAGGAAACAGAGCAATTGTTTTTCCGGAAGCAGGGGAGTAAATCAGTTAACAGTTTTCAGTCATCAGTGAACCTAAATATGATTTTAAGTTAATTAATTTTAAGAGTATAAAATTAACACAAGAGTGTTTCTTCCCTTCGGGAAGATTAAGATGGGCTTTTTTTTATGAAAATAATCTGTATTGGGCGCAATTACGCAAAGCATATAGAAGAATTAGCAAATGAAAGACCAGATAATCCTGTTGTTTTTCTAAAGCCAGATTCAGCAATATTACCAAGAAAGAACCCGTTTTTTATTCCGCCATTTTCTGATGATGTACATTATGAAGTTGAGGTTTTAGTGAAAATTAATAAAGTGGGTAAACATATTGATGCAAAGTTTGCGCATAAATATTATGATGAAATTGGTTTAGGAATCGATTTTACAGCAAGAGATATACAAGCTAAATGCAAAGAAAAAGGTTTGCCTTGGGAAAAAGCAAAAGCGTTTGATGGAAGTGCAGTTATAGGTGAGTTTTATCCGAAGGAACAATTCGATTTAGAAAATTTAAAGTTTCAATTATATAAGAATGATGAAATTGTGCAAGATGGAAACACAAATGCCATGTTGTGGACTACTGATGAACTAATTTCTTATGTTTCTCAATATTTTACCTTAAAAAAAGGAGATATTATTTTTACAGGAACACCAGCAGGAGTTGGAAAAGTTGTTGAAAATGATGTTTTAAAAGGTGTTATTGATGGTAAAGAAGCTTTTAATATTAGGGTTAAATAAGTTAGAAAGTTAGAAAGTTAGAAAGTTGCAGAGTTGCAGAGTTGCAGAGTTGCAAAGTCAAACTTTGTAACTCTGAAACTTTGTTACTATAAAAAAGAAAAAGAATGTTAGGAATTTTATTGCTGTATTGGATTGGTAAATATTTTTACAAATTAGCAGAAAAGTATGATAAAAGTAAATGGGGTTTTACTGTTTTAGGAATTGTATCTTATTATGGAGGAATCTTAGTTTTTGGATTTTCTTTCGGAATTATTGCAGAAATTATTTCGCCAGGATATTTAGATACTGTTAACGAAACGGCCTTAAGTCTATTAAGTTTGCCTTTTGGAGCCTTGGCTTGTTATGGTTTATATAAGTATTTGAATAAAACATGGGAAAAGAATCAATTAATAAATAAGAGTAAGATTGATGATATAGGGGTAAGTTAATTGTGGAATTTCACTATTTTCTTTAGAATTTAATTATGTTCATAAACACTATATTATTTATTTTTTCTGTTTTTGTAATTAGACTTTTCTTCTCATTATCAAAGAAATATAATAGGTCTTTATTTTTATTTCCATTGTCGGGTTTTTTATTGTTTTTGATAAGTTATTTCCTTTTTTCTATTCTTTCATTTGTTGTTTTTTCGTTGCTTTTTGTGAACACCAATTATTTGAATGAAATTGTAATGAGTTGTTTTACGATTCCTTTTGCAATACTAGTTGCTGGTATCTATTATAAGTTTTTAGAAAATAAATTTAAAAATGATTCTAAAAAATCAAATATAAAAAACAATGGAAACTCATAAATGTTTGTTTTTAAGCTAAATTTAGAACAATATTAAACAAAAAAACAAGCATCATTGAGTGCTCTAGGCTACATATTTATCTTTTACGTTAGTTTCTATTTTTACAGAATCGCAGAAAACCATAAAAGGAATAAATGGTTATTTGGCTTTCTAGGTATCGCAACTTATTTATCAGGTTTAGTAATTTATCCATTAATTATAAGACTACTTTATTCTGAAGAAAGTTATAATTTTGATTTGACGGCTATTTCTTTAAAATCCTTTTTAATAGGTTTATTAAGTGTTTTCTTTTTGTTTCAAGTATTAAGTTTAATTTGGAGTAGAAAAAAAAATACACATAAAGAGGATATTGATAGAATAGGTAAATAAATTTTCTATTTAGAATGGCTTAAGAGCCAATCATAAATATCTTGTCCACCATAAACTCTTCTCCAAGTTTCTACATGATCTGTGTCTTCATGCACTGTTAGTCTAATTTTATGATGACCAAGTTCTTTTAATTTATTAATACCAATATAAAAATATGCTGATGGTACTGCTGTATCTTTTCCACCAGCAATATTCCAAATTGGTAGTTTCGCTTTTGCAATCGGTTTTATCAAATCTGGAAAAGCATATCCTACTACAGGATTTATAGCTGCAAACTTATCAGGATGTTTACTAGCGGTGTGCCAAGTACCAAAACCACCAAAACTTAAACCAGATAAATAGACTCTTTTATCATCAGATTTGTAGTTTTTCAGCGTGTTATCAATCATATTCATTAAATCTTCTTGTACATTATTCCAACCATATTTATGAATATAACTGATAGTGCTTTCTGGTATTGAATCACTTACAAAAGGATGCAACTTTTTATTTGAAAATCGAGGCTCTGGTCTTTTAGGAGCTCCAGCTTCTAATCGTCTCGGAATCGATTCTGTATTTCTATTCGTAATATAATCTATGCCTTGTTTGTCTAAATCAAACATATGTAATTGCGGAGCGATAATAATAAAAGGTAAATCTCTTTTTTGAACCCAAGCTTCATATAAAGGTCCGTGTATTTGTACATAATCTAATTCACTTTTGCCATTTCCACGCTCACCATTTCCGTGTAGAAACATTAGAATAGGCCAATTCTTATCAGAATCTTTATATCCTTTGGGTAAGTATAAAAAATACTCACGGGCTGTATTATCTAAAGAACTAGTATAAGGAACACGTGTTAATTGTTCTTCGGATTTTTTTATATCAATAGAAGAGCAAGAAGTTATAAAAAAGGAAATAATGATGAGTAAATAAGAAGCGACTTTCATTTTTATTTAATTTTTCATCAAATTTAATTAAAATATTGATTCTTGTACCTACTTTTGTATAAGAAGAATATATTATGAAAGCAGAAATTATAACCATCGGAGATGAGATTTTAATCGGTCAAATTGTAGATACCAATTCACAATGGATAGGAACTGAATTGAATAAAATAGGAGTTTCTGTGTATCAAATTACTTCTATTCAAGATGATAAACAGCATATTCTAAATGCATTAAAAGAAGCACAAGAAAGAGCAGATATTGTGATTATTACCGGGGGATTAGGTCCTACAAAAGACGATATCACTAAATATACAATTGCAGAGTACTTTAATGATACGTTAGCATTAAATGAAGATGTTGTAAATCATATTATTACTTTGTTTGCAAGACATAATATTCCATTTAGCGAGTTAAATCGTTTACAAGGTATGATGCCAACAAAAGCAACGTATCTTAAAAATAATTTAGGTACAGCACCCGGAATGTGGTTTTATGAAAACGATACGGTTTTTGTTTCTTTGCCAGGAGTGCCAAATGAGATGAAAGGTTTAATGGCAGAAAAAGTGCTGCCAAAAATTCAGCAACAATTTAAATTGCCGTTTATCATCCATAAAACAATAATCACTTATGGTTTGGGAGAAAGTTCGTTGGCAGAAAGAATTGAAGACTTCGAAAACAACTTGCCATCATTTATAAAGTTAGCGTATTTACCAAATTACGGAAAAGTCCGTTTGCGTTTATCCGCCATAGGCGATGACAAAAAAATATTAGAAGATACATTACAAGAACAAATTGCAGCATTGTATAAAATAATTCCTGATATTATTACTGGAATTGGTGAAGATGGAGAAATTGAAAAGAGAGTAGGCGTATTGTTAACTAAAAGCGGAAAAACAGTTTGTACGGCAGAAAGTGTAACGGGCGGAAAAATAGCGTCTACAATAGTTTCTGTTCCTGGTTCATCTGCTTATTATAAAGGAGGCTTTGTAACGTATTCTGCAGAAACAAAAAACAGCTTATTAGGTGTTTCTAAACAAACCATAGAAAAATATTCTGTTGTAAGTAAAGAAGTCGCTAAAGAAATGGCAATTGAAGCTAAGAAAAAGTTGCAAACAAATTACGCAATTGCAGTAACTGGCAATGCTGGGCCAACAACAGATCATAATGATAAAAGTGTTGGAGTTGTTTTTATTGCATTGGCAACAGATACAGATGTTATTGTAGAAGAGTTTAATTTTGGGAAGCCAAGAGGAAGAGTTATTGATAAAACTGTAAATGAATCATTAGATATGCTTCAGAAAGAAATATTGAAAAATTTCTAAATAGTTTTGTTCTAGATTAGATTAATTTTGTACATTTGCACCTCGTTTAGAGATAACACTATAAATACTGTCGAAAAGATGTCTAGAGTTTGTGAATTAACAGGAAAAAAAGCAATGGTTGGGAACAATGTTTCTCACGCCTTAAATAGAACCAAGAGAAAGTTTGACGCTAATCTAATGACCAAGCGTTTTTTCATTCCAGAAGAGGATAAATGGATTACTTTAAAAGTATCTGCATCAGCTTTAAAAAATATTAACAAGAAAGGGATTTCTGAGGTTATAAAAGAAGCAAGAGCTAACGGATTTTTAACTAAATAAGCTCAAGCGATTTAAAATTTATACAGATGGCAAAAAGAGGAAACAGAGTTCAGGTAATTTTAGAATGTACAGAGCATAAAGCTTCAGGAGAAAGAGGTACATCTAGATACATTACAACTAAGAACAAAAAGAACACTCCAGATAGAATGGAAATTAAAAAATTCAATCCTATCTTAAAGAAAATGACTGTTCACAAAGAAATTAAATAATTTAAACATCTAGAACTCAGAATAGAGCACATAGATTAAAACACTAAGACAATGGCAAAGAAAACAGTAGCGTCTTTACAAACATCTTCAAAAAGATTATGTAAAGCTATCAAAATGGTGAAATCTCCAAAATCAGGAGCTTACACTTTTGTAGAATCAATTATGCAACCAGAAAAAGTAAATGACTTTTTAGCTAAAAAGTAATTTTTACTATACAAAATAAATAAAACTACTTCCTAATTTGGTAAGTAGTTTTTTTTGTGCCTTATAATTACGTATTTTTGGGCGTTCCCTAAAGGTCGCGCTTTACACTATATCTTTTTTGTGAAAAACAAAAAAGGTTAAGAATATCAATAGATATTCGAATGGTGTAAATCGCTTACGCGGGCAATTTTAATGACAATTTGACCAAACCCAACTAATGGCACGTTTTTTAACGTACTGTTATATAGCATAAAAAATAAAAATGAGTTTTTTTAAAAATATATTTTCAAAAGAAAAAAAGGAAACCTTAGACAAAGGTTTAGAAAAAACTAAAGAAAGTTTCTTTGGTAAGTTAACAAAAGCAGTTGCTGGTAAATCTAAGGTAGATGAAGATGTCTTAGATAACTTAGAAGAGGTTTTGGTAGCTTCTGATGTTGGGGTAGATACAACTCTTAAGATTATTGATAGAATAGAAGCAAGAGTTGCTGTAGATAAATACGTAGGCACAGATGAGCTGAATAGAATTCTACGTGAAGAAATTGCAGGTTTATTATCTAAAACCAATGTTGGTAATGATACTGAATTTACAATTCCGGCTGGCAATAAACCTTATGTCATAATGGTTGTTGGTGTAAACGGTGCGGGTAAAACAACTACTATAGGTAAGTTAGCTGCACAATTTAAAAAACAAGGTTTAAAAGTTGTTTTAGGTGCTGCAGATACTTTTAGAGCAGCAGCAATAGATCAATTACAAGTTTGGGCAGATAGAACAGATGTGCCAATTGTACGTCAAGAAATGGGGTCTGACCCTGCTTCTGTAGCTTTTGATACGTTAAAATCTGCAGTAAATCAAGAAGCAGATGTTGTTATTATAGATACAGCTGGGCGTTTACATAACAAAGTCAATTTAATGAATGAGTTGACGAAGATTAAACGTGTAATGCAGAAAGTGGTTACAGATGCACCACATGAAGTTTTATTAGTTTTAGATGGTTCTACAGGTCAGAATGCATTTGAGCAAGCAAAACAATTTACGTTAGCGACAGAAGTAACTTCTTTGGCAGTCACTAAATTAGATGGTACTGCAAAAGGTGGTGTTGTCATTGGTATTTCAGACCAATTTCAAATACCCGTAAAATATATTGGAGTAGGAGAGGGAGTAGATGATTTACAAGTTTTTAACAAACATGAATTTGTAGATTCTTTTTTTAAGTAGAACTCTGAAATTTCATATACAAAAAACTCCTTTCATAATTTGTGAAAGGAGTTTTTTTGTGCGCTTTAACAATCTTTGTTTAATTGGTTCTAACTTTTTTGGTATGTCCGTTTTGATGTGAAATATGATTGCATTGGTACTTGTGTCCATTAGCGTGTGCAACATGAGTACATTTAAAAATATGACCATTAGGATGACAAGGAACAATGTAGCCGTAATTATTTTTACATTGATGCTGGCATTTGTAAAGGTCTCCATTAGGATGCGCAATATGATTACATTGGGTAAAGTGCCCGTTGGGATGAACAACATGATTGCATTGTGTGGTTACATATTTATATTTTGGAGTAACATTATAATTTTTTACAGATTTGTATCCAGATAAAACAAGTTTAGCTCTTTGTTTTCCAGAAGAATGTGTGTGGTCATTTTCATTAACTGGCAAATTGTATAGATAATTGTAAACTACGTTCATATCGTAATTGTATTTTGCTAAAAATTTTCCTGAATAGACGTCAGCTTCATCTTCTGTTTGGGTTTGAGACGTTCTTATTTTCCAGGTAGAACCATAAGGATTATAAATATTAGATTGATGTCCCTGTGCTTGATGCCCCCATTCGTGTGCAAAGACGAAGGCTAAAATGTTTTTATTTTTATGGATTGTGGAATAATCTAAAATAATTAAACCACCATTATGTGCTTGTCCCCAGCTAAAAGTTTGGTTAAAAATAATAGGAAACTCCATGCCAGAATAACTCTTTAATTGGTTATATATTTTATAGGCTTTAGGGTAATTATAAGCGTAATATATTTTACCTCCATAGAAATCTTTCCATTCGTTTATTTGATATTTCTGTTGTTTTGTAAGTTGGTATTGCGAAAATATTTGCTGTTGGGTAATTATTAAAAATAAAAGAAGAATTGAATATTTCATAGTCTAATAGTTTTTGTTTTAAACAGGTAAACCTGAACATTAATATAGATAACCACAAAAAAGGGTCATTAAATATAGTAAATATTAGAGAAAATAAGGTGTTTTTTAATGTATTGATACCCTTTTTACCAAAGTATGTAATGATTCGTACTGTTTTAGTGTTCTTTTAAATAGTTTGAATTCTTTAACTCTTTCCTTAAAATGTGTTTTCTTATTTCTGTAATAATTATTGTTATTATTAAATTTCTTTTTTAAGTAATATTTGGACTTTATTAAATAAAACAACTCCTTTTACAATTTGTAAAAGGAGTTGTTTGTAAGTATTCTAGAACTAGTAATTAATTGCCTTTTGTTATTTTATTTTGAAAGTTGATAATTGTTTATAAGAACAGAAGCAGATATATGTAAAATTTGTTCTAATTCTCGTATCATTTCAACAGTTAATTTCTTCTTTTTGTTCAAAATTTCTGAAACGCTACTTTTTCCGCCAATGACTCCAACCAAATCTTTTTGCTTAAGATTCATTTCTTCCATTCTTATTTTAATAGCCTCAATTGAGTCTGGTGCTTCTATAGGATATTGTTTGTTTTCGAAATTCTCAATTAGTAATGATAAAATTTTTGATTTTTTCCTTGCGTAATACTTCTGCTAAGAATATATATGGTGTCAGCTTCTGGTGTTAAATTCATAATTAAGCCAGCGATTAAAAAGGCCTCAAAGTTTATTATTCCGAACATAATTTTCTTGGTTTTATTTGTTGCCAATTGAACTTTTAGACAGTTATAAGTTAGCCAACTTATTTCTTTCTACTAAATGAATCAATAGTTAAAATACTTGTTTTTTAACTATGTATTTAAAGAAACTTAGTAAGTGAAATAGTAAAAAAGATTTTAAAGATTTATTCTGTTTTAAAAAGTATACTATAATTTCTTATAACACTAAAACACCTTTTACAATTTGTGAAAGATGTTTTTTTATGTTTTTAAGTTGCTAAAGATTAATAGGTTAAGGTAGGAGTGGTACTTAGTTACCCTTTGTTATATTCTTGTACTTGCTTGATTATAAAGTTTCTTAAACTTAAATAGTTCCTTTAATTATCTTAATCTATTCCTGAATTTTCAGAAGTACCAATTATTTTACATAATTAGTTCTTTCAAAGGAGTATTAATAATCAAATCCCTATTTAAATATCCATAAGTTTGTGGAGGAGAGAAACCTGGAAAATAATTTCTAAGTTTTTCAAGGTCTATAGAGTTTTCTAAGAAATTTTTTACATCTGTAATTTCAATTCCATAAGCTTTATTATTCTCTTTATAATAATCATTAAACTCACTTTTTGTAATACCTGTCCTTTGACCATAATTTTCCCAAAGTTTGGTAGGTGTTTCTCTTATTATATTTTGTATTTTACAAATACCCCAAACTTTTTTTACTGGAGCTGTAACATAAATAAGCATATAACTATCTTTGCCAGCTCTTGTAGGAGCTGATTTTCGTAACTCTATAGTTTTCTCTCCTCTGAAAATACTTTCAGCGAATTTAGGTTTTATAGAGACGAGTAATAAGTTGCTTTTTGAGTTATCTAATGTCATTATTCATTGCCTAATTTATACAGTGCAAGGTACGTTTCCGTTTTAATTTTAATTGGAGTAACTGCCATAAATTTTTTCTCTTCAATTTTTTCGAAAATCGTAGATATATTTTTTAATGATATAGGTTTTTGAAATAGTTCAGTATCAGAAAAAATAAAAGCCATTATTTCTTCTTTATTTTTAGCGGTTTTTGAAATGTGTTCCCATTTATATACCCCTAATTGCTCAAATTGTTTGAATAATTTTTTAGGTTGGTCGATGAATATTTCATCTATATATGATGAAGCTCCAATAAAACCTTTATTTTTTGTTGATTTATTTTCACTAACATACCATAATATTCGTGCAGGAGATTCAAGTACTTTGGGAAAAGAAGAACGATAATAAACATTTTCTCTATTTAATAAAATTTCATAATTTGATTCAAAAAGAGCTAATTCTTCATTTGATTTATCATCAAAAAGTTTTTCAGACCAATTTGGTCTTATAGGGATAATGTAAGTAGGTATATTTAATTCTTTCACTTTTAAAGGTGAAAAAGATCTTTCAATATTATAGTTTACTAAAAAAGGGTTAGTGTAATGACTTTGAATTTTAGAAATTATTGTTTCTGCTTGTGGTAATATATTTTTTAAATTATCTATGTTATTAATGTTTATAATACCTTTTAAATTTATTTTTAGCCAGTTATTGTTGATTTTTAAAAACTTAGTCTCAATAATACTGTTTTCTATATCAACATCTATTGATTGTTCGGAAATCTCAATTTTACTCCTGTTTTCTTTTGTAGATAAAGATATAGCTTTATAAAGTAGGTGTTTTGAAAGAGTATTTTTTAGACCACTATTTAGGAATCTAAAGACAGGTATTTTAAGTGAATGTGATTCACTTCTGTCAAATATTAAGAAAGCTAATTCTTGATTTTTTAATGATATTATTTGTAATTCAAACTTTTTTGGTGAAGAAAGGCAATCTCTAATTATTTTCTGAAATTTACTTTTTCTCTCGGATGGTCCAAGGAACAATCTGGTGTAGAAATCTATGTTCTTACTTGATATTCTAGTTGAATTGATACTCGTTCCTATTAATTTTTGAGGCTTATATTTAGAAATCTGAATATTCTCGTCAAGGTGAGTAATAAATTCACTGGGTCTATAAATAGTTAAATCATATTCTTTAAAAAACAATTTGTTTTTTAATAGTTGCTCATCTCTTGTAATGAAGTATTGTGCACCGCCAGATATTGAATATGCTAAATGATTTAAATCAGATTTATCATTATTGTTTTTTTGAGAAAATTCATTTTTTAGCTCATTTAAAACTCGAATAAATTCTTCTTCTTTAAAAGGAATTTCTTTATAATAACTTAATAAATTTCTATTTTTTTCCTTTTCGTGTTGAGTTTTACCTCTGTTTATTTCATTATAGATTTCTCGAGTATAATATAGTACAGCTTCACTTAATAGCCAGTCGCTTTTTAAAGCAAGACTTTCTTCATGCCTTTCATCTTTTATATCGAGAAAAACATTCATATCAATTACGGCAACAATTTTATTGCTCAATTCAAAATCTGATATTTGGGATAATAAATCGTTTTGATAATGAGGATACCACCAAATAGTTAATGGTAAGCCTAGTTTGCTTCTTCCTTTTTTTTCTTTAACTGGAACAAAATTGAAACGTTGCCAGACTTTATCAATGCCATAATCATTTCTACAACTTAATTTTATTCCGTCGTATTGTTTAGTGTTTTGTTTTAAATGATTAACTAATTTTTTGGCAACGTTTTTATTACGATAATTATTATTAATACAACAATGCACAATTGTAACTCTGTTGTATGATATTCTATAAAGTAGATACCCTAAAAATTTAGTTGTTTTTTTGTCGAATGCTCCAATAAGTTGTCCCGATTCAGCATATTTTTCAAAAGCGACTTTAGGCAAGAAACCCAAGGTTTTGGAATTGTTATCACCCAGTTTTACAGCTTCCTTAAACTTTAAAGAACCAATGTCATTAATTTTTTCTAGTAGCAATTTTTTCTTTTTCTTAATATTAATATTTTATTCTTGTTGCTAACTTAATTTTATAATTATAGCCCTCTCAAAAAGAAAAACATAATCAATCGTATAAAATCTTTCATAGCATATAGAAGAACTAATTGTATAAATCTAATGAAAATACTTGATTAAGAAGTCTTTAAAACCTATTATTTCATGTTAAATCAACCAGAGTAACAAAAAAGAAAATGCTAAAGCGAAATTCCAAGGATTGACAAGGTTCGATAACAAATATTTTTTACTCCATAAGTTTTTAATCTTAATCAATTGATTAAGTGTTAGTAATGAAATGATGGTTAAGAAGATTGCTTTAATAAAAGTACCTATTGAAGTCATAATTAGGTATGGAATTGCAAATAAGAATCCTTCAAAAGTTTTAGATAATATACCTAAACTGTCAAATATTGAATTAGATTTCTTTTTACTTTTCTTCAAAATTGTATTTACTTTAAAATTATAGATAGAGCTTAAAATACGCTATTTTTATTCCTTGCGTTCTGCTGAGTTTTTATTTAGAGTTTTACCCCTTGTATTAAAATAGTTGATTTAATAGATTGCTCTTTTAAATGCAAGAATTTTTTTCGTTCTTCATCTTTCTTGAAATGATCAAAATCTTGTTGTGTATCAAACTCTACCAAATGAATTTCATAAGGTTTTTCAATATTTGCCTCAATAAAAGAACTTTCATTAGGTCTAATTCTTAAGGTGAGTCTGCCGTTACATTTTAGTATTGATGGTATTGCAATCGCCTCAAATTGATTAAAAACTGCTTCTTGTCCGTCAATGATGTATATGAGTTGTGTGATGTAAATCATAATTATGTTTATGTTAGTTTATTAAAAGAGAGTACAAAATTCTGCAAATTGGTTTCAGTTTCAAGGTCTAATATTCCCCCTTCTTTTCCAACTTTTCCTTTTATCCCTTTAATTAAAAGAGTTGTTTCTTCGGTGAATTTCGTTTGTATCGTTTCCATGATTAATTGCAACTCTTCGTGTCCTTTTTCTCCGCTTGCGGATGCGGTTATTATTCCAATTATTTTATCAGAAAAAACAGTTGTAGAAACACACCATTCAATCATGTTTTTTAAACCACTCGGAATACTGAAAACGTATTCTGGAGTACAGATGATAATTCCATCAGCATTTGCAATTTTATTCCGAAAGGCAATAATTTGTTGCGGTGTATTTTTATCAGTCAGTTCTGTTTTAAAATGAGGGAATTGCGTTAAATCATCAATAATTTCTAGATTGAAGTCTAATTTACCAGTTTCTTTTATCCACTTTAAAATTGACAAGTTGGTAGAATTTCTGCTGGCACTGCCACAAATTCCGATGATGTTTTTCTTTAAGATCATTTAATTAATATCCATTTTTTTAATACGTACAGATTAGATCAGTATAAATTTTTCTATTAGAAAACGATACTTAACATGTGTAGAAATTCTTCCATAGCATTTAGAAGAATTAACAGTATAAAATTATTGAAAATAGTTAAGTAAAAAGGATTTAAGCGTTATTATTTTAATCCCAAATAATAGCGAGTTTTTTAGGTGATTTCTAACAGTGCCAAAATTACGTCCGTACGAAACTTTCATCGCGTACGCATGCAACTCACATTGCGTCAGTACGGAATAACTATTGCGTCAGTACGTAATTTGACACTGTGTATTTGTTTGATTATCAGCGATTTGTGAATGTTCTTTTTTGCCCTGTTTTTCGCCCTTTTTTAATCGACAAAAAGGATGATTTCACCCCATAAATGAGTGCCAAAATTGGATAGCGAAAAGTTGGAATTCTCTGCAGAATCTGTCACTTTATTCTCCTTTGTTTTGCTGAACAAAATTAACAATATTTTGGTTTTCTAATGTTTTTGTAGCGTATCCTTTTAGTCCAATTAAAAACATGGCTTCAGCTAAATATTTAGAGGTTATACTGTATTTAGTACCTAACTTTTTTAAAACAGGATATAAGAAACGCATTATTTTATACATTACATTGGGCTCTTTTCTAGGGATGCTTGGGTAAATATATCCTGGCCTAAAACTATAATAATCCAAACCAGATTCTGCAATGCTATTTTCTGCCATTCCTTTATATAGCGCAAATGAAGTTTTACTTTTTTCTGTAAGATCTGCTCCGGCACCACTCAAAAAACACAGACGAGCAGCAGGGCTATTCTTTTTAATTTGTTTTACAAAAGCAACGGTATAATCAACAGTAATTTGTTTAAATTGAGTA
>JQIA01001387.1_pt1 | contig 13012 bp, 12 predicted proteins | sample 811431 | NCBI WGS metagenome assembly JQIA01 (sample SAMN02998118, study PRJNA258478) | marine sediment metagenome | biome: marine; feature: seafloor; material: sediment; isolation source: oil-polluted sediment collected from 3 locations (0.5 km, 0.7 km and 0.9 km)... | place: USA: Gulf of Mexico ... | reverse complement strand
GTGGAGCAGCCTGGTAGCTCGTCGGGCTCATAACCCGAAGGTCGTTGGTTCGAATCCAGCCCCCGCTACCAATTAAATCGATGTTTGATTTCTTTAAGATATCAGTATTGATTAAAAGTTTATTTTTTCAGGCGAAATAAACGAACATAAAGGTTTATATAAAACTAGATATTTTAGCTTTTATTGAACTCCAGCGGTATTTGGAATGGGCCTTTTGGCCCATTTGTCGTTTCTAAAGCACGATCTTTAGTAATGTATTAGTATAACTGAGTTATAAAATGACGAAAACTGAACAATTATCTGAAATGCTTAAACCAGCTGCTGAAGCATTAGGTTATGAGTTTTTAGGGATAGAGTATGTTGGTCAAGGGATTCATTCCGTATTACGGCTCTATATTGATCATGAAAATGGTATTGGTGTTGAGGATTGTAGTAAAGTAAGTCATCAAGTGAGCGGTATCTTGGAAGTGGAAGATCCCATCACAAGCCAGTTCACGTTAGAAGTTTCATCGCCAGGTTTAGACAGACCATTATTTAATTTGTCTCATTTTGAAAAAGTAGTAGGGGAAACCGTCAACCTTAAATGTCATATTGGTGTTGATGGGCGTCGCAAGTTTAAAGGTAAGCTGATTGAAGTTTCAAAGCAATTGTTGGTCATAGAAGTTGATGGTCAACTTTATGAGTTAGATTTTCGAGATGTTGATAAAGCTAACTTAGTGGCTGAAATAAATATGAATGGTCGCTGAGATATACCATTGCTTAAATACAATAAAATATAAAGTAACAAAGAATCAAATTGATTAAAAACATAGCAAAATTTTAAGGATTTTGAGGTTAATAGAAATATGAACAACAAAGAAATATTATTAGTCGTTGAAGCTGTTTCCAATGAAAAGGATGTTGACCGTGAGGTTATTTTTGAGGCGATAGAAGCTGCTCTTGCAACTGCAACTCGAAAAAAGAAAGGTATTGAAATCGAGGTAAGAGTCGAAATTGATAGAACTAGCGGTAGTTACGATACGTTTAGACGATGGAAAGCAATTGATCTTGATGCTAGAGACGCTGCGTTAACTGAAGAAGATGAAGCTATCCGTGGTACTGGAGTGCAAAACCCTTTGGTTGAAATAAGTTTAGAAGCTGCAAACATTGATGAACCTGATTTGGTCGACGGTGACTATGTTGAAGAAGAAATTGACTCTATTGCATTTGGTCGAATTGCTGCACAAACAGCAAAGCAAGTTATCGTACAGAAAGTTCGCGAAGCAGAGCGGGCGAAAGTAATTGAAGCGTATGAACCTCGTATAGGCGAATTATTAACGGGTGTTGTAAAAAGAGCTAATCGTGAGTCAATTATTTTAGATCTTGGTGGGAATGCAGAAGCAGTAATTCCTCGTGAAGAAATGATGCCTAGAGAAGCGGTAAGAGCTGGTGACCGTATACGCGGATATTTGTATGCAGTTAATCCAGAAGTCAGAGGTCCTCAATTATTTTTAAGTCGTGCAAATTCTGAAATGCTGATCGAGTTGTTTAGAATTGAAGTGCCAGAAATTGCAGAAGAAACGATTGATTTAATGGGAGCTGCTCGAGATCCAGGATCACGCGCCAAAATAGCCGTTAAAAGCAATGATAAAAGAATTGATCCGGTTGGCGCTTGTGTTGGAATGAGGGGTTCAAGAGTTCAAGCGGTTTCGGGTGAATTAGCCGGTGAGCGAATTGATATTGTCTTATTTGATGATAACCCTGCTCAGTTTGTTATAAATGCAATGTCGCCCGCTGAAGTGGCTTCCATTGTTTTAGATGAAGATAAACATACCATGGATATTGCGGTAGAAGAAGATCAACTAGCACAAGCGATTGGAAGAAACGGTCAGAATGTTCGTTTAGCTAGCCAACTCACTGGGTGGGCGTTAAATGTTATGACTCAAGAAGATGCTGACAGTAAAGCTAAAGATGAGAGTCAGGGTCTTGTAGAAAAATTTGTGAAAGAACTTGATGTCGATGAAGATTTGGCTGAAGTTCTAGCATTGGAAGGTTTTACCACTGTAGAAGAAGTTGCATATGTTCCAGTATCTGAAATGGTCGATATTGAAGGTTTTGATGAAGAATTGGTAGAAGCTCTAAAAGCTCGAGCAAAAGATGCGTTATTGACCAAAGCGATTCGAAGTGAAGAAAAATTGGATAAAAATGAACCAGCACAAGACTTATTAGAAATGGAAGGAATGGATCGTCATTTAGCTTATATTTTTGCAAGTCGTGGAATCATCACTATGGAAGATTTAGCAGAGCAGGCGGTTGATGAGATTAGCGATATTGATGAAATTGATGATGACAAAGCCGCCGCGTTAATTATGACAGCGCGTGCGCCTTGGTTCGTAGATTCTGAATAGTTTTGTCGCTAAGTAATCGTTAGAGCTTGTCTGTCGCAATTGAACCGTCGCAAATAGACAGTTAAAAGCTTATAAATTAATAAAAATCATCCTACGGGGAGATCTTAATGTCAGAAGTGACAGTAGAAAAATTAGCAAAATTAGTGGGAACGCCAGTTGATAAATTACTTGAGCAATTGAAAGATGCTGGAGTTAATTTATCAGGCGCTACTGACGTAGTTTCTGAAGAGCAAAAGCAAACTTTGCTTGTTCATCTGCAAAAGAGTCACGGTGAAAGTGATACTAAAGCGGGCCCTAAAAAAATCACACTTAATCGTTCTAAAAAAAGCTCGCTCAAAATGTCGGGCAAATCAGGACGAACAAAAAGTGTTTCTGTTGAAGTTAGGAAGAAACGAACTTTTGTAAAAGTTGCGCCTCCTGTAGACGAAGAACCTACAGTCGATACAGCATCTAATGTTGATGATGTTGAAGAGACTAACGTTGTTGCTCCGGTTGTAGAAAATGAGTATGAAGCGGTAGAAGAAACCAAAGAAAAAACTGAAGCCGAATTACAATTGATTGCGGAAGAAGAAGCCAAGTTGGAAGAGGCGAAAATTCGTAAAGAAGTTGAAGATCAAATGCGTGCTGAGGTTGAGTCAAAGGCTAAAGATGAAGCCCATAGAATTGTTAGTTCTCGAGTAGAAGCCGACATTCAAGCAAGAATGGCTGTTAAACGAAAAGAGAAAGAAGACGCAGAAAAAGCTCAAAAAGAAGCAGATAAAGATTCAAAAGATACGCGTCAAAAACGCTATAAAACGGCGGTTGCAACGCCTACTTCAGAAGCTGAAGGTGATAAAAAACGTAAGAAAAAGAAAAAGAAAACCCGTGGAGATGGACCAAAAACTAAGATGGATATGCTTTCCGAATTCCGTCGTCCGACTCATCGACGAAATGACGATGAAAATCCACTATCAGATGGTAGAAGAAAAATAGCGGCACCTAAATCTATGAAACACGGATTCAAAATACCGACTAAAGAAATGGAAAAATCAGACTTAAATATCGGCGAAACGATTAGTGTGGCTGATTTAGCTCAGCAAATGTCGATTAAAGGTGTTGCGTTGATTAAGAAAATGATGGGCATGGGTATCATGGCAACCATCAATCAAAGTATTGACCAAGAAACTGCAGAATTAGTGGCAGAAGAAATGGGATACGATGTTACTTTAGTTGCTGATAATGCGTTAGAGATCGAGTTGCTTAAGAAAGCTATCAATGATAGTGAAGAAAAGTCTAGACCACCAGTTGTGACTATTATGGGGCACGTTGATCACGGTAAAACATCATTACTTGATTATATCCGAGCCAGTAAAGTAGCAGATGGCGAAGCTGGCGGTATAACTCAGCATATTGGCGCCTATCATGTTGACACACCTAAAGGTGTTATTACATTCTTAGATACTCCAGGACATGCGGCATTTACTTCAATGCGTGCTCGAGGAGCAACTGCAACCGATATCGTCATTTTGGTTGTGGCTGCTGATGATGGCGTGATGCCACAAACGATTGAAGCTATTCAACATTCTAAAGCTGCGGGCGTTCCTTTGATTGTCGCAGTGAATAAAATGGATAAAGAAGCTGCCGATGCCGACCGCGTTAAAAATGAGTTATCTCAGCATGAAGTCATTTCAGAAGAATGGGGTGGCGATACGGTTTTTGCTCATGTATCTGCAAAAACAGGTGATGGTATTGAAGCGTTACTAGAAAGCATTGCAGATACTGCAGAATTGTTAGAATTAAAAGCATCTGATACAGGTTCGGCTACTGGCGTTGTAATTGAAGCTCGTCTTGATAAAGGTCGCGGTGCAGTAGCATCTGTATTGGTTCAATCGGGTGACTTGAAAGTAGGAGATATTGTTCTTGCTGGATTCCATTACGGTAAAGTGAGAGCGTTGAATGATGAAAATGGCGCTAAAATAAAAAATGCAGGACCGTCTATTCCGGTTGAACTGGTTGGTTTGTCGGGTGTACCTGAAGCGGGTGATGAAGTATCCGTTGTAGCTAATGAGAGAAAAGCAAGAGAAGTAGCTGATTACAGATATACAAAACATCGTGAAGCGATTGCGGTTAGACAACAAAAAGCCAAACTAGAAAATATGTTTGCTAATGTTGGCGAAGGTGAAGTCATGAATGTAAACGTTCTTGTAAAAGCCGATGTACAAGGTTCTGCAGAAGCTATTTCACGTTCTTTAACTGACTTATCAACCGATGAAGTGGTGGTAAACATTATTTCTTCTGGTGTTGGCGGAATTAAAGAGTCTGATGTCGTTTTAGCATCGGCATCAAATGCTATTGTTATTGGTTTTAATGTAAGAGCGGATGCTACTGGACGAAAAGCCATTGAAAAAGAAGGCGTTGATTTACGCTACTATAAAATTATTTATGAAGTCATCGACGATGTTAAAGCGGCTATGAGTGGGCTATTATCGCCTGAATTACGCGAAAATATTGTTGGTTTGGCTGAGGTTAGAGATGTCTTTACTTCGCCTAAATTTGGTGCGATTGCTGGTTGTATGGTCATTGAAGGCTTTGTTAAACGTAGTCTTCCTATTCGTGTATTGCGAGATAGCGTGGTGATTTACGAAGGTGAACTAGAATCCTTAAGACGCTTTAAAGATGAAGCCACTGAAGTAAGAAATGGAATGGAATGTGGTATCGGTGTTAAAAATTACAACGATGTTAAGGCCGGTGATCAAATAGAAGTTTTTGAAATTCAAGAAATCGCTAGAACAATTGATTAAGTGATTAATTAAATTACCTGCAGACTATTCATAACATAACAAAGTAAAAATTTAAATGGCAAGAGAATTTAAAAGAACGGATCGTGTTGCAGAGCAATTGCAACGCGAGCTGGCTCAAATTATCCAGCAAGAAATCAAAGATCCTAGATTAGGTATGGTAACCGTGTGTAAAGTCGATCTTTCACGCGATTTACACTATGCCACAGTTTACGTTACTTTTTTAGGTATTGAAGAGACCAAACCCGCAACGCAAGCAGCCGTCGATATTCTTAATGAAGCGGTTGCTTATATTCGTAGCTCTTTAGGTAAGCGAATGAGAATGCGAGCGGTTCCCCATGTGAAATTCTTATTTGATGAATCAATTTCGCGCGGACGAGATTTATCGATATTAATCAGTCAAGCGCGTGGGACTGATACTGATGAATATCGGGATTCAAATGAAGAGTCGGATCTCAACACGAGTACTGACGAAGACTAGAAGCACAGTCGAAATCTAGTTATATTTACCTTCTTGGAAAATTACCATGGCACGAAGAAAAAAAGGTCGCCTAATTAGTGGGATCTTATTGCTAGACAAACCTCAAGGTTTATCCTCAAATGCCGCTTTACAAAAAGTAAAGCGACTCTTTAATGCTCAAAAAGCCGGTCATACAGGCGCTCTCGATCCTTTAGCAACAGGTATGTTGCCTTTATGTTTTGGCGAGGCTACAAAGTTTTCTCAATTCCTTTTAGATTCAGATAAAGGTTACCGAGTCATTGGAAAACTCGGAGAAAGAACGGACAGCGGTGATTCTACGGGTGAAGTGATTAGTACCAGAGAGGTTAAAGTCACAAAGAAAAAACTTGAAAAAGAATTAGAGCCGTTTCGCGGTGATATCATGCAGATCCCTTCTATGTTCTCTGCGCTTAAACACAAAGGACAGCCACTTTATAAATATGCTAGAAAAGGCATTGAAATAGAGCGTCCCGCGCGTCCGGTTACTATCTATGAATTGGAATTAATTCGTTTTGAAGAAACTGATAATGGTACAGAAGTTGAATTATTTATCGAGTGTAGCAAGGGCACCTATATTCGCAACATCATTGATGATTTAGGTGAAGCGCTAGGCTGTGGAGCGCATGTAACAATGCTCCATAGAGAGTTTGTAGCAGACTATCCTATTGAGCAAATGCTAACACTTGAGCAGTTAGAAGCCGACAGAGAAAGCGAATTAAGTTTAGACGAATATTTACTTCCGATGGATAGCGCGATATTACATTTAGAAGAAGTGACCATCGACTTAGAAAGCGCTAATTACTTTTCTCATGGTCAGGCTATCAATATGGGTAACCTTGAAGAAGGTCAAATGATTCGGGTATACGATGAAAATGAGTTATTTTTAGGTATAGCCGAGGTTGATGATCAAGATATGTTGGCACCTAAACGGTTGGTAGTTTACTCTGATTAATGCTTGCAAAAAACACCTACTCTCTGTAAAATCCGCGCTCCATTAGATATGTATGGTATTTGACCGCTTTAATTAATATTAGATTACGGCTCATTTGGCGATACGTAAACAAACGAGACAATACAATGAAAACTGATATCCATCCAAATTACGAAACAATTACAGCAACTTGTAGTTGTGGCAACGTTATCGAAGTAGGCTCTACAATGTGTAAGCCGTTAAATCTTGATATATGTTCAGAATGTCACCCTTTTTATACGGGTAAGCAAAAAGCGGCTGAAACTGGCGGACGTGTTGATAAGTTCCGTAAACGTTTCGCAGCTCGTTCACTTAAAAAGTAAGTTTATACGCTATAAACTATTACACCTCGAAAACTTTGTTAGTTTCCGAGGTGTAAATTTTGTTTAAACAGCTAGACATCTAAATTCTGATTACTGAAAACTAGCCGTTTAAAATTATTGTCTAACACCTTCAATATGAAGATCAAACATCACTTTAGCGGATGCTGGACCTAAGTCCATTTTAATTCCAAAGTCTTTCATGGTTATTTCAGAAGTTCCCGAAAAACCAACTCGATATCCACCCCAAGGATCTTTACCTTCACCAATTTTATGCGCTTGAATGGTAATTTCTTTGCTAACGCCGTGCATGGTTAATTGACCTTTTATTTCTAATTGATTATCACCTTTATCCGTGACACTGGAACTGACAAACTTTGCGCTGGCAAATTTACTGATTTCTAGAAAATCACCACCTTTTAAATGCTTATCTCGTTCCGCGTGATTTGAGTTAACACTAGTAGTATCAATGTTGATTTCAACTTTTGATGCTGAAATATTTTTAGCATCGTAGCTGAATTTGCCGTCAAATTTATCAAAGCGACCTGTTAACCAGCTGTAGCCCAAGTGCTGAACTTTAAAGTTAATAGAAGCATGTGCGCCTTTGTAATCAACAATATAATCAGCAGCTTGAGTAAAGCCCGTGATTGAACTTGCTAACAAAGCGATTGCGAGTAAAGGTTTTTTCATTGTATTCTCCGTGGGTTATTATTTAAGTTAAAAAGTTAAAATTAAGATATCGTGAAAATTATTTAACACCTAACATTCTAGTCAGTGTTTTATCCTTATCAATAAAATGATGTTTTAAAGCCGCACTGGCATGTAAAGCGACCATAACAACCAGTGTATAAGCTGCATATTGATGAACAAGCCCAGCGACATCCTCTTGGTTTTCAATAAAAGCAGTTATAGCAGGTACTTCAAAAACTTCAAAAATTTCAATTCCTCTGCCATCTGCGGTTGAAATTAGATAGCCGCTCATCATTATAAAAAATATTAAAGCGTATAGAGCTAAATGCATCCAATGGCCGAGCTTTTTCTCAATTTCCGTGTGGCTATCTAAAGATTCTGGTTGAAGCTGTATCACTTTCCATATAAGTCGGAATAGCATTAATACAAAAAAGCTAATCCCAATGCTCTTATGCAAAGCTGGACCGGTTTTGTACCAACTATCGTAGTAGCCTAAATCAACCATCCAAAAACCCAGTGCAAAAAGAGAAATGACAGTGACGGCCGATATCCAGTGTAGCGTAATGGCGAGCCATCCATATTGTTGTTTTGTATTATTCATTGATAGATGCCTTTTCAGTCTTCGTGATTTTACTTGTTTTCAATAGCTCAATTCTAATGTTGGTCATTTTATTAGTTCGTAAAAAGAAGATAAACAGAGATAATTGCAAATCATAGTTCTTTAAAAGAGAACAAAATATTAGCCTATCCAGCGTTCAATTAAACCGCCCAATAGGGTTTATCACCAAAATATTGCACAAGATAATCGACTAAACTCCTAACTCTTTGGCTTAAATGTCTTGTTTGAGGATACACGGCATAGGCTTTGAGTTGGTTTTGAGGCGTGTAATTTTCCAAAATGACTTCTAGCTGTCCTAAACGAATGGCTTTATAGCAAATAAAGTCCGGTGTATAGAGCAACCCTAAATCATCAATAGCGGCATCACATAAAAAATCGCCGTTATTGGTTTCAATCGCCTTAGGGATTTTTACGTTAATAGACTTTTGGTTCTCAATAAAAGACCATAAATCAGATTGACCTTTATAATGAAGTTTTACGTGACCATTTTCTAAATCTTTGGGTGTTTTTGGGCGACCATACTTTTTTAGATAGCCTGGACTTGCGCACAGAACAGAGCTAAAGCTAGTAATTTTTCTTGCAATGAGAGTTGAGTCTTCGAGTCTGGATATACGGATAGCAAGGTCAAATCCATCTTCTACAATATCAATTTTTCGATCATTAAAATCGATATCGAATTGTATTTCAGGGTTAATTTCATTAAATTTTCTTAGCGCGGGGCCTAAGTGCTTTAGCCCAAAAGATAGAGGCGCCGCTATTCTGATTTTTCCTCTCAACGAGCAATGTTCATTGCGTATTTTTGATTCAACTTCAGCTAAGTCATCTATTAACCGTAAACATTGCTCATAATAACTTTTACCCGAGTTGGTGAGAGTTTGTGTTCGAGTGGTACGAGTGATCAAACTGACGCCTAACCTTTTTTCCAAATCAGTTAATCGACGACTAACTGCAGATTTTACAGTATTCATCTGCTCCGCAGCTTTGGTAATACTCCCTGCATCAACAATGCGTATAAAGGTTTGCATTTCTTCGTATTGATTCATTTCACACCTTAAAGAGAACTCTTGATCTCTAATGTTCACAAATTTAGAACATTGTATTCAACTTTAGCCTGTTTATCAAAATATTATCAACGATAGAATGTAGCACAACAAAAATTTATTTATATTTACATTTTTTAGAGGTGAACATTATGTCGCAAAAAATTTTACTAATTAATTCAAGTGGTCGATTTGCAGGATCTGTAACTCGACAGCTATCTAATTTACTCGTACAACAACTCAAATCAAAGGATGAAAACACTAGTGTGACAGACCGTGAGTTAACTAAGGGTTTACCTTTCATCAATGAAGAGTGGATAAGTGCTACTTTTACGCCCATAGAAAACCGAACTGAGGCACAACATAAGGCCTTAGAATTTTCTGATGTGCTTGTTAAAGAATTGCAAGACGCTGATACTATTGTAATTGCATCGCCTATCTATAATTTCAGCATACCTGCCGTGTTAAAAGCATGGATTGACTTAACGGCTCGCGCACAGCTAACGTTTAAATATACAGAAAATGGTCCTGCCGGTTTAATTAAAAATAAAAAAATCTATGTGGCAATTGCATCTGGTGGCGTGCCGATAGGAAGTGCAATGGATTTTGCTTCACCCTATTTGAAGCAGGCGTTAGGTTTCATTGGGCTAACTGATGTAACCATTATTGATACTTCAACTATCAATTTATCAGGCGGTGAAGACAAACCATCCGCCGAATATCAAATCACCGAATTAATTGGATAGGAATTAAAATGAAAAATTATAGAGGGATTAAACAAATCATCAAAGGAATGCCTGCATCCGATGGCGATGGTGTTCAATTAACCCGGATTATCGGTACGCCTTATTTAAATCAACTTGATCCATTTTTGTTACTTGATGCCTTTGGTTCCGATAAACCGCAAGACTATATTGGTGGATTTCCGTCGCACCCTCATAGAGGATTTGAAACTGTGACCTACATGATAGCTGGAAAAATGCGTCATAAAGATAGTACAGGTAATGACGGCGTTATTGACGCCGGTGGGGTGCAGTGGATGACCGCTGGTAGTGGTATTATTCATTCTGAAATGCCAGAGCAAGAAGATGGTTTGCTTGCAGGTTTTCAGTTGTGGGTGAACCTACCTGCATCACATAAAATGGATAAGCCAAAATATCAGGAGTTTTCTAAAGAGCAAATACCATTGGAAATTCGCGATGAGAAATGTAGTGTTACAGTAATTGCTGGCGAAACAACTTTATCAACAAAAGGAGTGATTGTTAACGAATTTGTTAAGCCAATTTATTGGGATATTAACTTGAAAAAAAGTGGTCATTTTGTTGATACGATTCCAATCAATCATCATGCGTTTATCTATGTGTATGAAGGAAGCGTGTCTGTGGAAAATGATGTTGAAAATGGCAGTGATAAAGTTCTAAAGTTAGACGCAATTACAAAAGGTGATTTAGCCATTTTAGAGAATAGTGAAAATATCAAAGTGATAGCGAACAGTGACAGTCGATTTTTGTTGATTGCAGGACGTCCTTTAAATGAACCAATTGAAAGAGCTGGGCCTTTTGTTATGAATACCAAGCAAGAAATTCAACAAGCGTTTAATGATTATCGTTTGGGACGCTTGGTCGGATAAAATTTAACATTATACTTTTCTATAGGATCAAAATCATGCAGTATAGTTTGATGGTTTGGAATGAAAACAAATAAATGAATAATGAAGCCAATAAAGAGAGCGTCGAGCATGCTAATATTCCTAAGATATTAACATGTCATGAATGCGCTCTTGAGGTTAATGTTCCACAGTTAGAGGAGGGACAGAAAGCACAATGCCCTCGTTGTGGTTTTATTATTACAGCAATTCATCGTAATGCTATTGAACGTATTTTGGCATTTGCAGTAACCGCTCTAGTTTTTTTGCTTGCCTCTTTGCCTTTTGATTTTTTATCCTTTCAATCTAACGGTTTAGAAAATACATTTAGTATTCTTTCTAGTTTTAACATCTTGATTGAAAGTCATTACACAGTGCTAGCTATTTTGCAGTTACTCACCATTTTTGTTATTCCAGCAGTTTTACTAGTTTTATTAATCGTTTTATTAGTACCGTTAAGAAAAGGTTTATACCCTAAAAGAGGAACGTGGTTATTAAAAACAATATTTAGATTAATGCCTTGGTGTATGGTTGAAATATTTTTAGTTGGCGCACTGGTTAGTTTGGTTAAAATTATTGGTATCGCAGATGTCCATCTTGGACCATCTTTTTACGCATTTATATTTTTTTCGGTAAGTATGACAAGCGCTTTACTACATATTGATAAAGTGCGCTTTACTGAGTTGTTGCAATTATTAGATAGTCTGCAATTAAAACAAATTGAAAGTGAAGAAAAGTCTTTGGCTGATAAACGACTAAGCATACAAAACACTTGGGCTCTAATAATCACCTCTGTGGTTCTATATATTCCAGCAAATTTATTACCAATTATGAATACCCGATTGTTTGGACAAGATGATCCTAGTACCATTTTGGGTGGCGTTATCTTACTCTGGAGCATGGGTTCTTACCCCATAGCTTTAATAATTTTTATCGCTAGTGTTGCAGTACCGGTTTTAAAAATATTGGCATTAGCTTGGTTAAATTATAGTGTACAATCTGAAAGAACTAATATGACGACTGAAAGAATCAAGTTGTACCGTATAGCCGAGTTTGTTGGGCGCTGGTCAATGGTCGATGTTTTTGTTGTGATTATTCTTGCGAGTTTAATTCAATTAGGCAATAGCATTAGCATTGTTCCTGGTTCCGCAACTATCGCTTTCTCAGGTGTTGTGATAGTGACGATGTTAGCAGCTATGAGTTTTGAACCTCATTTAATTTGGAATAACTCAAAAAGCCTAACAAAATAGGATAGGTCGCGCGATAGCCGCGACTTAATCCAATGTTGGACAAGCCCAAATAGTGATGCTTATTAATAGGAAATATCTTTTTCTGGCAGGTCGACTTTTAGTTATTTAGAATTAAATGTTTTTTTAAAGCCGAGCGAAATCATTCAAGTCACTAAAAGCCACTTAAGCAATATCAATCAATGTCATTTTATTTTTTCTTTCCTCCTCATTTAAAGTGAATGGAAGCCAAGTATTTTTCGTATTTAACCACTTTGAATTTTCAAAGAAACTCTTTTTCTAAAAAATGGTGTAAATGACATCAACAGATGACATTTCGGACAACAATGTTCTTTTTTAATTTTAGGTTTAATATTGTCTAAACGAACTTTGAGTTGTAGCTGAATTTTGTTTAATAATGATTTGGCATTGCCATGCAAATAACCGTAGTCTCGAACACGCCTTAACCCTTTCGGTAAGACATGTTGCAAGACCAACCACAAAAACTTAATCGCCGTTTCTTCTCGTGTTTTCCATTGTTTGGTTTTGCTATCTTTGTACCGAAAAGTGACCATGCCATTTTGAACTTTAAGAATGTTGTTCTCATTAATAGCACCTCGATAAAGATAGCGCGCCAAATATTTTAATGCCGGTTCACCTTTCCCGACAGACTGGCATTGTGCAATCCATTTCTTAGGTAAATCATTGGGATAAACGATGTTAGCCTCTTTTAGATAAGCTATAAACTTGGCTTTAAAAACAACCGCTAAAGCGCGACCATTAAATAGATATTGACTGCTTTTTTCTCGCCAACAAGTTCGTAATTGATTGAAACTACC
>JQIA01001386.1_pt1 | contig 13013 bp, 5 predicted proteins | sample 811431 | NCBI WGS metagenome assembly JQIA01 (sample SAMN02998118, study PRJNA258478) | marine sediment metagenome | biome: marine; feature: seafloor; material: sediment; isolation source: oil-polluted sediment collected from 3 locations (0.5 km, 0.7 km and 0.9 km)... | place: USA: Gulf of Mexico ... | reverse complement strand
GTATCTCATGCATCAAGATTAATCGCCGCTTTGGAAAATTCAAGTGATTGCAACTCAATTGCTTTGGAAAAAGAGCTAGGGCAGACAAAAGTTGTAGGTCAGGGTATGCTAGATGAACCGATGTGGGTTTGGCCTGATAAAGGGAAATAAAACTTTATATCTGTTGGGTCGCTTAGTTCTGAATAGGTGACTTGGTTTTAACTGGAAGAAATGAAGTGTGGTAAGGTGTGGCGCTCAATAATAGGAAAATAAAGAGGCTGAAAATGACAATGATAAAAAAGCTGATGTTACTGGGAGCGGCTCTTTTACTAGCGGGCTGTTCAGGGTTTCAGGCCACTGACAAGACCTTTACGGCCCATGCCGAGTCCTTCAATATTTTGTTTTTTCAGATTCCCTCAGAAGATACTCAGAATAGGGCAATGGCGCTGGTACCAGAAGGCGCAGAAATAGAAACTATTTACTCCACACCGGATGACCTCACGTCTGTTTTTGGTGTATTACCGCGCATTTTAGGTGTTAGCCATACTACGGTGAATGGACAACTGGCAGAACCGACTCAGTAGCTAGAAGTAAAAAATATTGATTTGAGCTACACCATTTAAGGTGTGGCTCTAACGTTATATACATCGGGTCCCCTGTACCGGTTATACCGACTTCAGCGGCTACAACTCCTGCTTTGTATACATTTATTTCATACCGCATCGCAATATTATTGATAGAAGCGCTCTCATATCCGAGGTCTGTTAGGGTTGCAGGCCACTCTTGGTTCTGTATGACATAATCCGTCACACGTTTCGTAGTCTTTTTGGTATGTCTATACGCGAAGAAAAATATCTGACCAAACAAGGTTAGCCAGTTTATTCAAGTCTTCCTGACGACCAGGTATTACTCTGCTCGCATCTCATTCTAGAGGTAAAACATAAGCGTTAATGAGCAACAACAGCAACGAACGCTCCTTGATGTGCCACAGGGGACGTTGTAACGGTTTGATCAATTTGATTTTATATTGCAGGCTCTATTATAAGTGCTATTGTAATTGTACTGGGTGTTAGTAATATCAACTTATTGATAAAGGGAGGCAAGTGAGGATGCTCATGAATAATGACCACCTTCACAACCCCTTAATAGGGGCAAGCCTTTATGAATAATCTACCTTTTGTGAAAAACTTCTCTTATGGCTGTCACTTTTTGAATTCTGGTAAGGTGCAAAATGCATTCTTTTCAGGTTCATACCATTGTGACCGTTGACCGTTTATAACCAAGGATTGGTAAAAATTACTTGTGAGTTTTACCTGCCGATATAATGCTTCATTAGCACATAATTAATACAAAGGTATAACAAGAATTTAGAATACGAGGGGCTGAGTTTTGAGTAGTTTGGATCAACGTTGGTTAGCTGAGCAATGTAAGAGTATTGAGGGTGCTAGTCACGCCTTATTGATGCTTCGCCAAGCTGAGGGCGACAAACTGAAGGTGGCTGCTCACTGGTCAGATAATGGCAAACAGCAGGTCGCCGAACTTATTCCTATCTCAAACTCAGTTTTATTACAGAAAAAGAGCGTTACGAATACCAATGTAAAAGGCAACAAAGAGAGCAGTGGAACATTTGATTATCTCGCCATACCGTTAAGCTTGGAAAAGAAGCTGTGTGGCATCTTCACCTTAAAATTGTCCCCTAAGAATGAGCAAGAGAGAACAGAACTGATTGGCAGAATCCATCAAAATGCTAAGTATATTTTATTAGCTCATGAAGCTTCTAGTTCACCTTCTTTAAACGCTGAGACTGATGTACAGATAAGTGAGAAAAGTACTCAACGAGACAATCCTGAACGACCCCATCCTGAACAGCCCCAGCCGGAAATCAACAAGCCTGAGCCAGATGCTGACACAAAATATGACTTCTATACTGACGTCGTGAAATTGGGGTCTGCCGCTTTAGAACACAAAACCTATGAATCCTCTTCAAGAGTGATGATCTCGGAGCTTGCTTCAACACTGGAGTGCGAACGTGTAAGTATCGGTATTTTTAAACACCAACATATACGCGTAACGGCGATTTCAGGTAGCGCAAATTTTGACCCTCGGTCAAATATGGTTCGTGCCATCGCCGATTCAATGGAGGAAGCGATTGATCAAGATACCGTGATTTCATTTGCAAAAGGTCAGAAGAGCGGTAATTTTATTGATAAAGCGCATTTCGTATTGGCGGATCAACATGGCGCCAATGCCATTTGTACTTTTCCACTCACCTATGACGGTACGATATACGGCGCAGTGGTCTTGGAGCGAACAAGTAAGGATATATTTAGCTCCAATAGTATTCTTATGTGTGAACAATTTTGTACCTTAATAGGTCCTTATTTAGCGCTTATGATAGCCAATGAAAGCAGCTTACTCGCTAAAATTAACAAATCAGCTAAAGCCGCTGCCTCAGGATTTTTTGACCTGCATAATTTGAGGTTCAAAGTATTAGCCTCGATTTGCACGTTTCTCATCGCTTACATCTGTATTGCCGAAGGTGATATACAAGTAACCAGCTCTGCTTTTGTAGAAGGTAAAATTCAACGCGTGGTGGCTGCACCGATGGATGGCTTTATTGTATCGTCAAGCTTTCGTGCTGGTGATATGGTCAAAAAAGGGGATGTTATTGCGATACTGGATGACAAAGACTTAGAGCTAGAGCGTCTAAAACTCAGTAGTCAGCGAGAAAAAGTACAGAGAGAGTATCGTGAAGCCATGGCTAGTTATAACAAAAGCCAAGTAAGAATACTCAGCGCTCAAGCAGACCAAATACAAGCAGATATTAGTCTGGTTGATGAGCAGCTGGCTCGTACTCAAATAATAGCGCCTTTTGATGGCATTATAATTGATGGAGATCTTACTCAGTCACTTGCCTCCCCCGTGTCTCGTGGCGAGCTTCTGTATAAAATTGCCCCTCTGGATGGTTATCGAATTATTTTAAAAGTCGATGAGAAAAATATTTTACAAATTAAAGATGGTCAAAAAGGATTATTGGCACTTGCCAGCTTACCGGGCGAAAAAATGCCGATGATAATAGAAAAAATTACACCGGTTGCACAAACTGAAAATGGAAGAAATACCTTTCGTGTCGAAGCGAGTCTCGAAAAAAAACAAGCGCTCATGCGGCCTGGAATGCAGGGGGTTGCTCGAGTTGATACCGGTAAAGCCACCTATATATGGCTATGGACGCACGAGTTGATTGATTGGGTAAGATTATGGTTTTGGTCTTGGAGGCCCTAATAGTGGACATTATTATTAAATAAATGCTAACGCATCTTAGGCTATAGATGATGACAAAACATAGAGGGATATTGGTTTGACTGATGCTATATTTAGTGCGTTTTGGTACCGAGTGGCGGAGTTAAAACCCAAGCTACGTTACCAGGTGCGTTTTCATCGACATGAATACCGGGGCGAGATTTGGTATGCCCTTGAAGATGCTACTTCTGGCCGCTATCACCGCTTTGGCTTGAGTGCTTATCAAATAATTGGGCGAATGAATGGGGAGCGTACCCTTAACGACATCTGGGACTCTTTAAATAATCTTTTTGATGATGACGTTCCAAGTCAGGATGAAATTATTCAGCTGTTGGGACAATTACATGCCGCCGACCTACTTTTATGTGATGTGCCCCCCGATGCGGAAGAGGTTCTACTGCGAAATAATGAACGTAAACTAGGTAAACTTAAAAGCCGGTTAACCAATCCGGTTGCACAACGCATTCCCCTTTGGGACCCGAATCGATTTCTTGGCCGACTCTCTCCTTGGTTACGCTGGTTGAACCACTGGACCATAGCGGTTGCGATAATCGCCCTGTTTATTATTTCTGTCCTTCAAGCCGGTGTACATTGGCACGAACTTAATCATCATATACTTACACGTAGTCTAGAGCCTTATAACCTGCTTGCACTCTGCCTAATTTACCCTCTGGTTAAGTTACTTCATGAACTGGGTCATGGGGTGGCAGCGAAATTAGGCGGGGGAGAAATTCATGAAATGGGGATCATGTTCCTCCTTTTTCTTCCGATACCGTATATCGATGTGAGTTGTTCAACGGCATTTCGTTCCAAGTATCAGCGTATGATGGTCAGTGCTGCGGGGATTATCGTAGAGTTAGTTTTGGCCTCGCTGGCCTTGTTGCTTTGGATTCAATTGCAACCTGGTTTTTTTCGGGATGTCGCCTTTAATGTGATTTTAATTGGTAGTGTTTCATCCTTATTATTTAATGGAAATCCTTTGCTCCGTTACGACGGCTACTATGTTTTATCAGACGCTATAGCCATCCCCAATTTATATCAACGTTCTAGTCAGTATATTTACTATTTGTGTCAGCGTTATTTATTTGGCATCAAGGTGAGTGTTTCGCCTGCAACAGCCCAAGGGGAGGCAGGCTGGTTCTTCTGTTACAGCATCGCCGCCTTTATTTATCGGATTACTTTATTGTGGTTCATCATTTGGTTTGTTGTGGGTAAAGCTTTTTTTCTAGGGATTGTCTTGGCTATATGGCTGCTTACCGCCCAGCTTGCAATGCCCGTTTTCAAAGGGCTGCGTTTTGTTCTAGCCGACAGTCGTGTTGATCAGCAAAGAATTCAAGCTCTGACCGTCAGTAGTTCTTTATTGCTGATTATTGCCCTGGGTCTATTTGTGATTCCCGCGCCATCTTCTACCCATGCCATAGGGATTGTAGATATTCCTGAAGATGCACAGTTAAAAGTAGGGGTAGACGGCTTTTTAAGTGAGCTAATGGTAGAGTCCAATAAATCGGTGACCGAGAATGAGCCCATTATTCGGGTGGAGGATGTTTTATTGCCTGCCAGAGTCGACATACTAAAAGCTAGGTTAAAAGAAGCGCAGGCTCGTTATTCCTTTTACCGGGTGACTGATCGTGTACAGGCTCAAATCGTCAAAGAGGAGGTTGTGAGAGCGCAGGCAGACTTGGATTATGCGCTTGAAGAGTTAGATGCCACGACATTAAGAAGCCCGAAACGAGGAGAGTTAGTGATTATCTCGCCAGAGGACTTGCCAGGAAGGTTTGTAAAAAAAGGCGATTTAATCGGTTATGTATTCGGTGCCTCTAAATCCTCTGCCAAGGTGGTTATAAACCAAAATGATATGGGAAGGGTGCAGCAGGGTGTTTCTGCTGTTGAAGTCAGGTTACCTGGGAATATGGGCAAAGCATTGGACGCAAAGGTGATACGGCAATACCCAGAAGCAACTAACATATTACCTGCTGCAGCGTTGGCGACTATTAATGGTGGACCGATTGTCGTGGACCCCAGTCAACCTGATGAACTCCGTGCCCTCGATAAATTTTTTCAAGTTGATCTCGAAATTCTGAGTGAAACCGAACAGATACCGATTGGTAGTCGAGTATACGTTCGCTTCTATCATCATAGTGAACCGATGGCTTATCAGTGGTATCGAAGCTTGCGTCAGCTATTCCTAAAAAATATCGGTGTCTAAGACACCGTAACGTCTACTTATACTTATTTACAAAGTCCGCAAAAAGGGCTGTTTAATATAACACAACGTGCGATACCTCCTTGATAAACACATCGCGTAACAATTTCCTTTATATCACTTACAAATAGCATTATTAAACGTGCAAAAATTAACCACTTTCTAACGGTTGATTCCTTATTCGAAGACTAAATTCAATACGTCATCCCAAGTTACTTTTGGATTATATGGTTGTTGAATGTGGTTGAGGTAAGGTTTATGGCGGCGCTTGCATCATTAAGACCTGGCGTGTTGCTGGGTGAATACCCACAAAAACAGAACGAAAAAGTTGACCACTTAGAACAGCGAGTCGCGCGTTTTGTTGGAGGCCTTAAAGAGCGGCTGGTGCATCAAAAATATCACCCTCAATTTATCGTTTCTCAAGTTAACGCGTTCTCAGATGAATTAGTAACGTTATCTGAACAAGAACTAGACCAGTACATCTGCCAATTGCGCGCTGACTTAAGCCGCCAAGGCTTAAGAGAATCATTGATTTTCCGGTCTTTCGCAACCATTAGGGAAGTCTCCCATCGAATCACGGGCAAGCGGCATTTTGATGTTCAGCTGTTTGGTGGCTGGCTAATGATCAACGGCATGATTGCTGAAATGGAAACGGGCCAGGGCAAAACCTTAACCTCTTCACTGGCATCTTGCACTGCGGCACTGGCAGGTATTCCTGTGCACGTGATTACGACCAATGATTACTTAGCCTCACGTGATGCAAAAATACTTCGACCTATCTATGCACGACTAGGCTTATCGGTGGGCATTATTGTCGACGGCATGGCAACCGCAGACCGACAACACTCATACCGCTGTGATATTACTCATGCATGTAATAAACAACTGGCATTTGATTACTTGAGAGATCGAGTGGAAATGGGCGAGGAGAGTGGCCAAACGCAACTTAAATTCAAACAGATACGTGACCAACAACAAGGTGGCTCCAAACTATTAATGCGTGGTTTGTGTTATGCCATTGTCGATGAGGCAGATAGCGTGCTGATTGATGAAGCGCGAACACCGCTTATTCTGTCAAAGGAATGTCCTAACTTAGAGCAGGAGCAAGTCTATCATCAAGCAGGGCAGTTAGTAGGAAGACTTCAGGAACAGGTGGATTTTATCCTGAATATCCCAGCACGAAGTATCGACCTTACTGAAGAGGGAAAACAACGACTGGCAGAATACGTGCAGCCTTTTTCTGGTTTTTGGCAAGGACGAAAGCGTCGAGAACTAATCGTGACTCAGGCGCTCACGGCAGAGTATCTTTTTGAAAAAGATAAGCACTATTTGGTGATGGATGGCAAAGTTCAAATAGTCGATGAAAATACTGGACGGGTGATGGCAGATAGATCTTGGGAGCAAGGCTTGCATCAACTGATTGAAGTGAAAGAGCGTTGTAAGCTTACCGCTCCCAAGCAGTCACTGGCCAGAATCAGTTACCAACGTTTTTTTCGTCGTTATCTTCGTCTTGCAGGTATGTCTGGCACGGTGAATGAAGTCGCTAGTGAGTTGGGTGACGTTTATGGCTTAGTAGTGAAACGGGTTCCCACTCATACACCGTCAAAGCGGAAAATTTTACCCCAGCGTGTTTATGTCAATGTCGAGAACAAGAAAATAGCGTTGATTAAACGCATCCAGGAGATCCACAATCAGGGACGGCCCCTATTAATTGGTACTTGTTCTGTTGCTGCATCTGATGAATTAAGTCGTTTGTTATCCAAACATAACCTAAGGCATAAAGTTTTAACGGCTCGTCAAGATAAGCAAGAAGCGGAAATCATAGCCCAAGCCGGACACCGCGGAAGTATTGTTATAGCGACTAATATTGCCGGGAGAGGTACTGATATTGAACTGGGGGCCGGTGTATCAGCATTAGGTGGTCTACACGTTATCGTCACAGAGCGGAACATAGCGTTGCGAGTTGATCGTCAGTTACATGGCCGTACAGCCAGACAGGGTGATCCTGGGAGTGTGGAGACGTTCTTGTCTTTGGATGATGTGCATATGGTCTTGCATTACTCCACAATTTTACTTCGATTGTTAGCAAGGCTTACTTTTGGTAAACAGCAATTACCTAGAAAGCTAGGAGAGTTCGTTGTACGAAGACCCCAGCGGAAACTGGAGCAACACCACCGCTCGGTCAGAATGAAACTATTGAAAGAGGATCAGCAGCTGAAAAGAAAACTCGCATTTTCGGGTGTGGTTGAGTAGTTATGTCGCTTAATGAAAAAACTTCATCTAAAAACTTGAGAATTAGCACGGAGCAACTAACTTTAAGTCCTAATGGAATAAAATTTAGGCAAGGCGAAAAAATGGATAGCAGTTACCCCATTATAATAAAAAAGGCCGTTCTTCAAATTTCTATAAGCTTTGTTGTTGCCGCTGGAGTTGCAGCTGGCGTTGCATTCTCCCCCCTTACGCTTGCAAAAGATGACTTAGAATTCGACTGTCTGATTGAACCTGAAGTTTTCGTCGAACTCAGTAGTGCCGTTGATGGTATCGTCTCGACGATTCTGGTGAATAAAAGTGACTTTGTTGAAAAAGGCCAGGTAGTGGCTAGGTTGGAGTCTTCCGTGGAGCAGGCAACCGTCTTATTAGCAAAAAAGAAGGCGAGTAGTTACTACGATATTGAAGCTAAGCGTACTCAATATGAATTTTCCCAAAAACAAAAAAGTCGGGCGCAAAAACTGTATAAGAAAAATGCCGTTTCGATTGATGAAAAACAAAAAATGGAGACGGAAGCAAAACTCGCCTTATTCGAATTAGAGAAGGCTAAAATCAACAAACATTTAGCTGAGCTGGAGCTAAAACGGGCCGAAGCTAATCTGGCAAAACGGACCATCAGAAGCACCATCACAGGGGTAGTGGTGGATCGAATGTTAGAGCCCGGTGAGTCAGTTGATGACCGGCCCATTTTAACATTAGCCAAAATTAACCCTTTGCGTGTTGAACTTATTGCCCCCGCCAGACTATTCGGCCAGACCAAACCCGGTATGAAAGCCAACGTCTTTCCAGAGCACCCTGTAGGTGCCAAGTATGAAGCCATAGTGGCGCGAGTAGATCAAATTGTTGATGCCGCGAGTGGCAGCTTTGGCATTAGTCTCACGCTACCTAACCCAGATTTAACGGTGGTGGGTGGGTTAAATTGCAAACTGAGTTTTATCAATCAAGAAGAATCCCTTCCCATCGTCGGTTATAACGAAACAAAGAACACCGATACTAAGAACTGAAAGGATTCTGTTTTTAAGCCCTGTTTTTTAGCAGCAATGTAGTACTAAGCAGCCCGAATATCCAATGACCTTGTAGTAGGTATGAACAATGGGTAGAAAGCATGTAGTACCAAAAGACGTACCTGCACAATCGGCAATTAAACTTGAAGAGCTAGAACCTAGAATTCTCTTTTCTGGTGGCATCGAAAGTGTTTTGGCAGGCGATGCTATGGCTAATGCGGTTCATCAGACTATTGATGATGACGTTGAGCATATTGATTCATCAAGCCAGGAACTCAATGCTTCAGACAATCAAAACGACGGGCAAAGCCATGAACTCGTTTTTGTTGATACTCAGGTTGAAGATTATCAAACCCTACTGAATGATATCATGGCGCAATCTGATGAAGATCGTCAGATAGAAATCGTCGTGTTGGATAGTCAACGTAATGGCATTCAGCAAATCACCGAATCTCTCTCTCAATATGATTCGCTTTCCGCAATACATCTTATTTCTCATGGTTCCGAAGGCTCACTACAAGTGGGCAGTAGCGACATTGATCAATTTACCCTTGAATCCAATACCAATGCCATTAGCTCGTGGCAGAACTCTCTAACTGAGAATGCAGATATCTTGCTTTATGGTTGTGATTTGGCGGGGGATGAAGCGGGTGAAAACTTTGTTAATACCCTAGCTGATCTCACCGGAGCCGATGTGGCAGCCAGTGTTGATTTAACGGGTGCTGCCGAAAAAGGCGGTGACTGGGATCTGGAATATCAACGTGGAGATGTAGAAGCAGCAATTAGTTTCAGTACGACGCTGCAACAGAATTGGACGGGAACCTTAGCAACGTCATTAACGGTTGATACCACTGCCGACAATAACGATAGCGGTATTGTCGATGGCAATCTTAGTCACGACATTAACTGGCTTAATGCCAATCTAGGGGCCGATGGAAAAATTTCTTTACGAGAAGCCATCGCGGCAACAAATAATACAACCAATGGTGGCTCACCAGACACGATTAATTTCAACATTACAGATGCGTTGGTTGGTGGACTTCATACGATTAACATTGGAGCAGGAGGATTACCGACGATCAGTGATGCGGTAATTATTGATGGGTCAACTGATGCAGATTTTTCTGGAACACCCATTATTAAGCTGGATGGTGGTAGTGCAGGCTCCAATGGCATAACCCTCACAGGCACTTCGGATGGGAGTGAAATTCGAGGTTTAATGATCAATGATTTCTCCGGATATGGCATCCATATTCAAAGTGGCGCGGCAAATATTACCATTGCTGGGAACTGGATAGGCAGTGATGGTACGGGTGATAGCAACCAAGGTAATACTAATAACGGTATTCAGGTACAAGGCATCAACGCAATTATTGGTGGCACGGGCCTCTATGATAGCAACGTCATCAATAACAACGGTAATGAAGGTATCAATATTACCAGTTCTGCAACGGGCACCATGATTCAGGGCAATATCATTGGCCTTGAAGCCGATGGCACTACAGGTGGCGGCAATTTAGATGTGGGTATCGCTGTATTTTCTGATGGCAATACCATCGGTGGGACTACGGTCGCAGCACGTAATATCATTTCTATGAACTATGAAGGCATCGAAATTAATACCTCGAACAATATTGTTCAGGGTAATTATATTGGTACTGATGTGACCGGCACTTTGGATAGAGGGAACCGCAGCGATGATGGTGTTGAGGTTCAGGCCGGTACCAATAACCTGATAGGAGGTGACGTAGTAGGTGCAGGCAACTTGATCGCCTTTAACCAAAACGATGGTATTTACCTCGTAGGGGGTACTGGGACATCGGTATTAGGTAATATCATTCATTCCAATAATCAGCAAGGTATTGATTTAGGCTCTAGTGGCATAACAAACAATGATGCCGGTGATGGCGATACAGGTGCGAACAATCTTCAAAATTTCCCCGTATTGACGGGTGCGGTGACCGATACCACGAGTACCATAACCATAGCGGGAACACTGGATACTGATGGATTAAGTCAGGATTACCGTATCGAGTTTTTTGCCAGTACCACTCAAGACGGCTTGAATCATGGCGAAGCAGAACGTTATCTTGGATATGTCATTGCAACAACCAATGGTTCAGGGGATGCGACTTTTAATGCGGTTTTGTCAGCAACAGTTGCCTTCAACGAGTACATAACTGCAACAGCGACAGTAGACAATGGCGGGGGCAGTTATGGCGATACTTCCGAATTTGGATTAAATATTCAAGCAGAATTGGATGATGATACTGTCACGGTAGTGAATCAAAGTATTACGGTGGCAGAAGGGGCCCTCAATACTGTTTTAACTTTGTCAGAATTACAGAGCACTGATGTCGATACTGCTGATGCGACGCTTATTTACACCGTTGGCAATGTCACTAACGGCAGCTTGAGCATCAACGGCAGTTTCTGGGCTTCAGGTAGTAACGATACTTTTACTCAGCAAGACATCATCGATGGGAATGTACTTTATACTCATGATGGTTCTGAAACTAGCAGTGATAGCTTCTCTTATACGGTAGAAGATCCAATCGGAAATCAGCTAACTGGTCAAACCTTCAGTATCACTGTTACTCCAGTTAATGATGATCCGGTAGCTACTCAAGACCCTGGTGCCTATTCAAGTGACTTACTAGCACTCAACCCTTTAAGTTACTGGCGTCTTGGAGAAACGTCGGGAGCTGCTGCTGATCTGGGCTCGTCCGCTAATAATGGCAGTTACAACGGCGGCACTCTGAATCAGAGTGGAGGAATAAGTGGTGACAATAACACGGCCGTTAGTTTTGATGGGGCAAGTGATTATGTCGATTTTGCGCATTCGGATGATTACTTGCTCGATAATGGCACGATACAGCTCTGGTTTAATGCCAACACAGCGGCTAGTGGTGACCTTCAGCACTTATTTTCAAAAGACTCTAATGGGAATGATACCGGCGGCCACGTCAGTATTTATTTAACGGCAGCTGGGAATCTTGAAGTACGTATGCAAAGCACCGCAAGCAGTTATGTCATCACGTCTGGATCAGCGGTGAGCCAGGGTGATTGGCATCATGTTGCCTTTTCCTTTGGTGATGAAGGTATGGCACTTTATCTCGACGGTGAAAGTGTTGACACTGATAGTTATACAGGAGGCATGGGTACAACATCAGGGGGCATAGGCAACTACGAGCAAATTGCTATTGGTGGTGGTACGCAAAATAGTGGCAACTTAGTCATCACGCCTGTTAATCAGTTTATGGGCGGATTGATAGATGAAGTTGCCATTATAGGTAGTCAGGTTAGTGCAGAAACTATACAGCTTTTATATTCAGCTGGAGTACAAAATTATACTCTTAGTGAAGATAGTACACTCTCCATACCTGCCAGCGAAGGCGTGCTGATCAATGACTACGATACTGAAAACGATACACTCACTGTAACCGAATTGAACGGCAATGCCGCAGACATTGGCCTACCGACTACGCTAGCATCGGGTGCACAAGTCACACTTAATAGTGACGGTAGTTTTTTTTACGATCCAAACGGACAATTTGAGTATTTGGATGTTGGTGAATCAACTACAGATACTTTCAGTTATACCTTGAGTGACGGAAATGGGGGAACAGATACTGCAACCGTTACTGTCACTATCAATGGTGCCGAAGATGCACCGGTTATAGCTAATGCAGCTGCCGATCAAACTGCAACCGAAGATGCAGCCTTTAGTTTTACCTTTGCCAGTAATACCTTTAATGATGTTGATTCATCAGATACTTTAATTTATACCTCTACATTGGCTGATGATTCTCCTTTGCCAAGTTGGCTGAATTTTGATGGATCTACTCGAACGTATAGCGGCACGCCTACTAATGCCGATGTTGCTGTGATCAACTTAAAACTGATAGCAGATGATGGCAGTAGTACGGTTGTTGATACATTTTCGATAACTGTTAACAATACCAACGATGCGCCGACCGTGGCGAACGTGATTGCCGATCAGGTGGCCACCGAGGACAGTGCCTTTAGCCTTCAGTTCGCCGCTAACACCTTCAATGATTTGGATGGCGACAGTTTAACGTATACCTCGGATGCATCTGGCTGGCTCAGTTTTGATGCGGCGACCCGCACCTTTAGTGGTACGCCACTGAATGCCGACGTCGGTACGACTACCGTCATCGTGACAGCCAGTGACGGTAACGGCGGTTCGGTGAGTGATACTTTCGACATCGTCATTAGCAATACCAATGACGCCCCCA
>JQIA01001385.1_pt1 | contig 13015 bp, 12 predicted proteins | sample 811431 | NCBI WGS metagenome assembly JQIA01 (sample SAMN02998118, study PRJNA258478) | marine sediment metagenome | biome: marine; feature: seafloor; material: sediment; isolation source: oil-polluted sediment collected from 3 locations (0.5 km, 0.7 km and 0.9 km)... | place: USA: Gulf of Mexico ... | reverse complement strand
TCTTTTGCACTTACTTTCTTGGCGGTAGTAATTTTAATAATTTTTATTGGAAAAATTTTAACCAAATTAGCAGACATTACTTCTTTAGGAATGTTAAATAAACTTTTGGGAGGTATTTTTGCTGTTTTAAAAGTCGCTTTAATTTTAAGCGTAATTTTCACTTTCTTTGGAAGAATAAATAATACAATTCCGTTTCTTAAACAAAAAACATTAGATGAATCGATACTCTATGGCACTGTAAAACAGATTGCACCTGCTTTGTTTCCATCAATAATTAAAGAAGATAAAAACGGAAAGACAACGATCGAACTACCAAAATAACAAAAAAGCCTTAGGAATTTTCTAAGGCTTTTTTGTTTTAATCTAAATGATAAATTTTCATAATATCTTTTAGGTATTTTTCGAAATCAATTTTTAGATCAATTAATTTTCCTGTGTGAATATCAAAAACCCAACCATGTACTTTTAAACCTCTATCTCTAAAAGCTTTCTGTATAGCAGCCGTTTTAATTAAATTTACACATTGCTCTTTTACATTTAATTCTACAAGCTTCTCGTATTTTTTTTCTTCATCAGTAATTGCATTTAATTCATCTGCATGAATTCTATATACATCCCTTATATTTCTTAACCAAGGATTTAAAATGCCTAAATCTGCAGATTGCATAGCGGCTTTTACCCCACCACAACCATAATGGCCGCAAACAATTACGTGCTTCACTTTTAAGTGGTCTACGGCGTAATTTACAACAGACATTACATTTAGATCTATACTAATAACCATATTAGCTATATTTCTATGTACAAAAACCTCTCCTGGTTTTGCCCCCATTAATTCTTCTGCTGTTGCACGACTATCAGAACAACCAATATATAATAACTCAGGTGTTTGTCCTTTTCCTAATTCTTCAAAATAATTTTTATCTGTTGATAATTTCTCTTTGATCCAAGACTCATTGTTTGAAAAAACTTTATCTAATTCCATTTTATGTTTTTTTAGTTGTCTTTTATATTTTGTTTGATCCAAGTAGTACACTCATTAAAAGATTTAAAAATGTGCTCTTTGGGAATAAAATCTGGAATGATATCAATTCTTTCCATCATGTATTTAGGTTGTTCTAATAAGTTGACAAATAAAACTTCTACGTTCTTTGTTTTTAAATCCTGCAACATATCTTCCATAGCATATAAACCAGATTGATCCATATATTGCATTCTTCCTAGACGCATAATCACTGTTTTTGCAGTATCAGGTATTTGTTGATACAACGCTTGAAAATCACTAGTAGAACCGAAGAATAAAGGGCCTTTTATATGTTTGATAAAAACATGCTCTTTTAAGGTTTCAGGAAAGCCTTTTTCATCTGCCCAAGCTTCTTCTTTTAAATTCTTTACATCAGATCTTTCTGCGGTTAAATCACCAATTTTTTTCATAAACATTAAGGATGCAATAACTAATCCGATACCAACCGCATAAACTAAATTCCAGAAAGTTGAAAGCAGTAAAACAATCACCATGATTAAAACTTCTGAACTTAGTTTAAATGGTCCTATTTTTATATCTCTAGGTAAACTTGGTATCGCTTTTAAACCTTTATAATCCATAACTCCAATACCTACAGTAATTAAAATACCTGCTAAAACTGCTGCCGGAATTTTAGAAGCAACTGGTCCTAAACCTAACATAATTACTAAAAGCATTATACCAGCAATCATACCAGAAAGTTTTGTTTTTCCTCCTGCATTAATGTTTACTACTGTTCTTATGGTAGCTCCTGCTCCAGGAATTCCACCAAACAATGCAGCAATACTATTTCCAATCCCTTGCCCCACTAATTCTTTGTTGGGTTTGTGTTTTGTCTTAGTCATGTTATCAGCAACAACACTGGTTAAAAGTGAATCTATTGCACCTAAAAGAGCTAAAGTTAAAGCTGTAAAAATATAAGGAGTGATACTATTTATAGAAAAACCAGAAAAAATTGCCCATTTAATTTGTGGAATTCCACTTGGTATTTCTTGTATGGTTCTATATTCTAAATCAAATCCAACTGCAATTCCAGACATGATTATTAAGGCAACTAATGTACTGGGTATTTTTGTTGTAATCCGTTTAAATCCGAAAATAATAAAAATTGTACCCAATGCTAAAATGAATTCTAACCAATTTATTTTTTGAAGTGCTCTTGGAAAAGCTTTTACAGCTCCTAAAGCTCCAGATGTGGCTTTTGCAGCCAAAGTTTGAGACTCTTTTGTAATATCACTAGTAGATATTAATTTACCTCTTCTATTTGTTTCTTCAAAATTTTCTAAAACTAATATCCCTTCACCCGCTTCTTCTTTTAAGATGTTTTCTAGAATTACTTCTTGTGCTTGTGCTTTAAAGTTTGATACAAATTCTACATCTTCTTTTGGATAATAACCTACTGAAGGTAGTACTTGAGTTAAAAGAATAATTAAACCAATTGCAGTCATAAAACCAGAAACAACTGGGTAAGGTATGTATCTAATATATTTACCTAAACCGATTAAACCTAAACCAATTTGAAATAATCCAGCTAATAAAAATACGGTTAAAATTGCTGGTAAAGCTTTAGTAATATCACCATCATTAGCGGCAACAATACCTGCAATAACTACCATACTTACTGCTGTCATTGGGGCAGTAGGACCAGATATTTGTGTACTAGTTCCTCCAAAAAGTGCCGCAAAAAAACTGATAAAAATAGCACCATACAAACCTGCACTTGGTCCTAAACCAGAAGAAACACCAAAAGCTAAGGCTAGCGGTAAAGCTACAATACCTGCTGTAATACCACCAAAAGCATCGCCTTTAATATTTGAAAAAAGATTTTTCATAAATTTTTGAATTCAGTTTAATTGATTGTTGCACAATTTAATACTTATTATTCGAAAAAAGCCAATCCTTTTAAAGGATTGACTTTTTTTTTGAAACTAAATTATAATTAGTAAAAAGTTACTAAACCATCAGTAATATCATACATGGCACCTACAATTTTAATTTCCCCTTCGTCTTCCATTTCTTTTAAAACAGGACTTAGATTCCTTATATTTTCAATAGTCATATGAACATTTTTATCTGAAACTTTATTTACAAAATTGATGTTGCTAGAATTTCTTAGATTTTGATCTTTAGGTTCTATAACAGCATTAACTGCTGGTTTTATTTTACTTATTAGTGCCGTTAAATTCCCTAGTTTTGCGTCATCACAAGCGCCTTTTATAGCTCCACAAGCGGTATGACCTAACACAACAATTACTTTGGTTCCTGCCAATTTACAGGCAAACTCCATACTTCCTAAAATATCTTCGTTTACAAAATTACCTGCAATTCTTACACTGAAAACATCTCCGAAACCTTGATCAAAAATTAACTCTGCAGACACCCTAGAATCTATACAACTTAATATTGTAGCAAATGGAAACTGACCTTCACTCGTGTCGTTTACCTGTTCTAAAAGGTTTCTATTTATTTTTAAATTATTTTGAAATCTTACATTTCCTTCTTTTAAAAAATCTAACGCTTTTTCTGGCGTCATAGTTGCTTGTGTCTCTTTTGTATGTGCTTTCATATGAATGTTTTTTATGTTGTTAAAATAAGTGAGCAATTAAGATTATTAATTACATCGTTTATATTTGGTTTTACAGAGTTGTAAATATCATTTTCTCTATTTACAAAAAGTAAATTGACATTGCTTTTAGATAAATAATTAGAAATGTTTTTTATAACATTATCTCCTTTCTCAAAAACGTATTCAACTGTTTTATTATTTTCTGATATAATCTCTTCTTTTAAATTACTCGAGTTTTCTGATATTTTAAAAGATATCACTGGTTTTTGAGAAGAATTTAAAATGTTTTCTTTAAAAATGTTATTAAACTTTGAATGATTAAATATTCCTAGAGAGAGTTCTTCATTTGGCTCTAAAGGATTATTTTCATCACAAATAACAATGGTTCCGTTGTATTTTTTTAGAATAAATTGTGCAATATTATCCCCAATAAAATTGGTTATTTTAGATTTTCTTTTACCCAAAACAACAATATCTGGTTTATTTTTATCAATATATTTCTCTATTTCGTTTTTTACATTTCCAATAATAAATGTGTGATTTATATTAATATTGTAAAGTTCAGAAATAGGTTTTATGAATTCTTTAATTTTTTTATCAACAGTAAAGTATTCTTTATTAATCGTTCTCATTGCTGATAACTGACTTTCTTTTTCAACTACATCTGTCGTTTTTTTTACGTAAAAAAAGTCGATATCCGCGTTTACTATTTTAGCGATACTTATACTGCTTTTAAGTGTTTTAATGGCAGATGCATTTAAATCTGAAAGCACTAAAACTTTATGTTTGTCTTTTTTCATAGTTTTAACTTAAGCTTAAATCAGATTTTGGTCTTTCTTTAAAGAACGTATTAAAACTAGATGGATTCTCTACAATACCTCGCTTAGAAACTAATTTAATGTCAATATTTCTTTCTTTGGCTTTAAACGTAAAATCATCTAATATCTCAATAATGTCATTGTCTAGATATCTTGTTTTTATTAAGTTGATTTCTAAATAAGTATCTCTTGGTAAGCTGTCTAACTCCTTTAAAATGGCTCCTTTATTAAAAAAAGTCACCTCTTCTGCAAGTGTCATTTTAATTTTATGTTTTCCATTACTCTTGTCTTCAATATGAAGGAAATGAGAGTTTTGGTAACTTTTCATTAAAATAACAATAATACCAACTAACAGTCCTAAACCGATTCCGTATAACAAATCGATAAATACAATTCCAAAAACGGTAACTGTAAACGGGATAAACTGTTTCCATCCTAATTTATACATTTGTTTAAATAACGCTGGTTTTGCCAATTTATAACCTACAATCAAAAGAATAGCTGCTAAAACAGATAGTGGAATTTTGTTTAATAAGGTAGGAATTAGAATTACAGAAATCAACAATAATAATCCATGAATTATAGCAGATAATTTACTTCTCCCTCCAGATTGAATATTTGCAGAACTTCTTACAATTACTTGAGTAATTGGAAGACCACCAATAAATCCAGAAATAACATTTCCAATTCCTTGTGCTAATAATTCTCTATTTGTTGGTGTCACATTTTTATGAGGATCTAGTTTATCTGTTGCTTCAACACATAATAATGTTTCTAAACTTGCCACTAAAGCAATTGTAAATGCTATAACCCAAACTTCAGGATTTGTAATTGCATTAAAATTAGGAAAACTAAATTGACCTAAAAAGGACTCTAAGTTATTTGGTACAGGAACACTCACTAAATGAGAAGCACTAATGCCATATTTAGATTCAGAATCGGTAACAAAAAAATAAACAATACCAGCAACAACTGCTACCAATGGGCCTTGAATTAATTGAAAGAATTTCCCTTTTTTTGATAAAACATTATTCCAAAGAATTAAAATTCCTAATCCAATTAATCCGATAAGTGTAGAGCCTAAACTAATATTATTTAATGATTTAAAAATTTCTGAAAAAGTGTTTTCTCCATCTATTTGGAAAAAGGCAAAATCTCCTTCAGGATCAGAGTCATACCCAAAAAAGTGTGGAATTTGTTTTAGTATAATTATAAGCCCAATTCCTGTTAACATTCCTTTAATAACTGATGAAGGGAAGTAATATCCAATAATTCCTGCTTTCAAAAAACCAAAAATCAATTGTATTAATCCTCCTAAAACAACGGCAACTAAAAAATTTTCATAACCTCCTAAGTTACCAATTGCTGTTAAAACGATAGCAGCTAAACCTGCTGCTGGTCCACTTACTCCAATTTTAGAACCACTTAAGTAACCTACTATTGTTCCTCCAATAATTCCTGCAATTACTCCAGAAAATAGGGGAGCACCACTTGCTAATGCAATACCTAAACATAAAGGTAATGCTACGAAAAACACTACAATACTTGCAGGTAAATCGTTTTTAATATATTTAAACATATATGTATATGATTTTAGCTCTAAATAATATTATTTAGAGTATTTTAAATTTAAAAAATGAATGATTTTGTCTTAATTAACGATATGTTATGACAAGAATTCTGGTGGTGGAGTGGTATTCTTAGGATATTCTGAAGTGTAGTTTTTAGAACAAAAACTTACATTTTTAGTCTTTTGAATTTCATTTAGTAATGAAACATCAAGATTTTCAGCAGGATAAATTTTAATCTCTAAATCTTTAGAAACTTCTTTTCCCTTGTTTTCTTCTTCCTCATTTATGTCAAGTAGAAATGCTACGTCCTGAATATCATCAACTAAACTAATTACGGTAGGTGTAATTAATAAAACTGAAAAGAGTAAGGTAAAAAAAAATGCAATTATAATTTTCAAGTATATATTTTATTTGACTTGTTGCGAAAATAAGAAAGGTTTTTGAAATATTTGTTAAATAAAAATTAAAAATTATTCAACAGTTTTATTTCACTGGCAATAATCCATCCAATTTTTCCGTCTGCGATCTTAATTTTTTTCCAGTTATCAACAGAGTCTAAAACTAGTACTTTTGTACCTTCATGTAAAGTAAAAACATCTTCAGAATTTAAAGTGGGTGCATTTTTAACATCAGATTTCTCTGCAAAAATAATAGCTTCTTTATTATTTTTAGAAAAAGAATACTGATTGTAAGTGATGAAAAATGAGATGAACAAGAGTATAAAACTGATAGAACTTGTTGCAAAATAAAATCGTTTTTTAGAAGATGTCGATGCAAAATAAAATAGTAAAAACAGCAAACTAGCTAAGACTGAAAATACGATCACTACAATTGCCCATTGATTGTAAGAAAGCTTTTGTATATAGTTTTTATTAAATTTTTGAAGAACTGATTTTGGCAATTGTTCTATATTATCTAGGGCTAATCGTTTTGCAAAAACCAAGTTGTTTTTTACATCATCATTTAAAGGATCTAATTTTAAAGATTTTTCGTAGTAATAAATTGAAGGACCAACTTTGTTTAATTTGTAATAAGAATTCCCTAAATTATAGTATAATTCTGATGAAATTAAACCCTGAGTTTCAATCTTTTTATAAAACTCAATTGCCTCTTCGAACTTATTATTTTTATATAAATTATTTGCAACAGAAAAGTTTTCATCAGCATTTTGTGCTGCAATAGAATTGGCAAGGATCAGCAATAAAAATAGGATTTTCTTCATCTTATAACTGTTTATCTAATTGAACGATTACTTGTTTTGCTCTCTCAAATTCTTGCTTCATTTCTGTACTTGTTATTGGAGAATATCGTGCAAGATCAGAATGTTTTAAAACCTCTATAAACTGATTTACAGTAGTTTCATCAACATTTTTTTGTTGTAAAATTTGAGTTATTTTCTCTTTACTAATGTCTGCGATTTCAATACCCAACTTTGCTTTTAAATAATTGTGCAATGCTCGTTCTAAAGCTTCGTAAAAAGCTTCCTTTTTACCTAATTGTTTTTGAGCTTCAGACAAATATTTTTTAGCTAATCTTTCTGCTTTTCTTTGTTTTCTACCAATTACATCGCTGTTTCGTTTTTCATTGTTTCTACCGATGATAATTCCTGCAGGAATGGTTATTAAAGGAAGTAATAATAACAAGTAGAATAAATTAGATTGGTAAAAATCAGAACTATCTTTAGTTATAAACTCACTTTTAGTCTGAATGTATCTAAAGTTTTTACCAGTAGATCTAACCGTTTGTTTTTGTACTGATTTTGAATCTGTAGTTACTAATTCCTTACCTTCTAAAACATCAACAAATAAATCTTCTGAGTCAATTGTTACATATTTTTTTTCATCAGGATTAAAATAAGAAAATGCTACATTTGGTATTTTGTACTTTCCTTTAAACTGAGGTACTACAGTATAAGTATCCGTTACTGAACCTGTAATCCCGTTAGTAGAAACTCTAACTCTTTCTTTTCTTTCTGGTTGATATTTTTCTAATTCTACCGGAGTTTCTACCGTTGGTAATTCAAATAATTTTAAATTTCCTTTACCAGATACTACTACTTTAATTTGCGATGATTCATTCGCTTTTAAAGCATTTTTACTTAGAGAAACATCAAAACTAAATGTACCAACAGCACCCGTAAAGTTCTCTGGTTTATTTTCTAAAGGAAGACTCTTAGGGCTGATGAATTTTTTAGCAGAAGCAAATTCTTTTTTAATGTTTTTTGTAATCACATTTCCAAAAAAATCAGCTCTTCCTGTTGGCACGCCAATAACGATATCCATTTTCATGGGATCAATCGTTAGTTTTCCTGTTTTTGTAGGAATTAACAATGCTTTTCTAAGTACAATATATCTGTAGTTTTCATCATTGTATTTTCCCATTTTTACAGGGAAACCATTTATTTTAATTTCTTGATTCCAAAAACCATTATACTGCGGAGCTTCAGTTACAGAGGTGTCATATACACTCACGTTTTCACTCACATATAATCTATATTCTACATAAATTCCCTCGCCAACAAAAGGTTTGGACTTAGAAATTTCTGCAACTAAATGTATGTTTTGCTGTGCAATATAATTTGGATCATTAGGATTTTCAGGAATTTCCACAGGACTCAAAACAACAACTTTCATCATTTTGGAATTCAATTTTCTTCCTTTATACTTAATACTTGCAGGGCCAATAATAAGCTCTCCTCTTCTTTTAGGTTTTAGAATATAGGTGTAGGATTGAGTGAAACTCACTTTACCGTTTATCCATGATTGACTCACAGATTGACTTGGGCCTTGAATGACTCTAAAATCTACAAAATCTGGTGGAGTAAAATTATCTGCGCCTTGTTTATTCATAGAAAACTCTATGCGTAAACGTTGGTTTGATCCCAGTTTATTTTTACTCACTTTTACTTTTAGTTCTGCATCTTGTGCAAAAACCGAAAGTGTTAGTAAACTTATAAATAGTGTTATATAAAATTTCAATTTCATTATTTTACTTAATGCGCCAAATTTACCAATCTTTTTCTTGTTTTACTTTTTTCCCTTTGGCTTTTTTTGCATTCATTTTCTTTTGTGTCTTTTTTTCCTCGTTATTTAAGCTTTCTAACAATTGCTTAACCTGCTGTGGAGACATTTTTCCTTGTTGTGGTTTAGGTTTTTGCTTTTTATCTTTCTTAGGATCTTGTTTTTTATCCTTGTCTTTATCTCCTTTACCGTCTTTCTTCTTATCATCATCACCCTCTTTCTTATCTTTATTCTTGTCCTTATTTTTATCGTCTTTCTCTTTTTTATCCTTGTCTTTATCGTTCTTGTTGTCTTTGTTTTTATCGTCTTTATTTTTTTGGTTTTCTTTCTCTAATTTATCTTGAGCAACTGCTAAATTATAACGAGTTTCATCATCATTAGGGTTGTTTCTTAACGAGTTTTTATACGCATCCACAGCTCCTTGATAGTTTTTAGTTTCCATCATAGAATTACCAAGATTATGATAAGCTTCTGCTTTTGTAAACTTATCTTTTGCCGTTTTTGCCGTTAATTCATATTGAGGAACTGCTTCTTTATAATTCTTGTTTTCATACAAAGCATTTCCTAAATTGTAACTAGCTTTATCGTAAGAAGAACTTTTATCTAGCGCCCTTCTATAAGCCACAGAAGCGTCTGTAAATTTTTTCTGTTGATATAACTCGTTGCCCTGTCTCAACATTTTTCTAGCTTTACGTTGCAAAGCAATAGAATCTTTTTGTGCTAAAATTCCTGATGTAGAAAATAACATCAAGGAGATAATTAGTATATTTTGTAGAAGTTTCATTCTTTATTTTTTTACTTTTTCTTCATTAAATAAATCAACTTTTCTTAACCATTTTGTTTTCTTCTCAAATAAGAAAACATCTAAAAGTAAAAATAGAATCCCGATGGCTAGAAACCATTGAAATTGATCCTTATAATCAGAAAATTGTTTTGTTTCAAATTCACTTTTTTGCGCATTTGTTAGAATGTCAGAAATCTGTTTTACAGGATTTTCAGTCACATTACCATCAATGTATATTCCATCTGCAGCATCTGCAATTCCTTCTAAAACTTCTGGTTTTCTTCGGGTAATTACCGTTTCTCCTTTATTATCCTTTTTATAGCCAATCATAGAGCCATTTAAGCGCATTGGAATTGGACCACCTTTTTCTGTACCTACACCAACAGTATAAATCTTTACACCTTCATTCGCTAAGTTTTGTGCCACTTGTTTTGTTTCCTCTTGATGATCTTCTCCGTCAGAAATAATAACTAAAAAACGATTGGTCTGTTCATTATTATTATAATACGTTTTTGCCAATTCTAAAGCTCCGTTAATATCAGTTCCTTGACTAGAAACCATATCTGGATTTGCATTTTGTAAAAACATATTTGCTGCCGCGTGATCTGTTGTAATCGGTAAAAGCGGATAAGAATTTCCTGCATAAATAATAATACCAACTCTATCACTTCCTAATCTGTCAATAGTTTTAGAGATGATTTGTTTTGCTTTTTCCAATCTATTAGGCGCAATATCTTCGGCTAACATGCTCTTAGAAACATCCAAAGCAAAAACGACATCTACACCTTCTCTTTTAACTGTCTTTAGTTTAGAACCCATTTTAGGATTTACCAAAGAAATTACTAAAAATGAAATTCCTAATAACAACATAATCAATTTTAAAGTTGATTTAAATGTTGATGAATTTGGTGCTAATTTTTTTAATAAATCAGGATTTGAAAATTTACGTTGCGTTCTTTTTTTCCACCATAAAACCAATAGAAAAACAACAATCATTGCAGGAATAATTGCTAATAAATAAAAGTAAACTGGTTCTTCAATCTTATACATCTTATAGTGTGTAATTGTTTAATCGTTTATGCGTTTAATTGTTTTTAATTGCGATTTTCTTAACGCATTTAGCATATTAGATATTTTATAAATTCTTTCTCTTAATTTTAAATAATCCTCTTCAGAAATAAATTCTAATTCTTTTGATATTATTAAATGATTTAAAACTTCCATTGTTGTACTAAATGCAATGGTTGTAAAATGTGCTTTATCTTTACTTGTAATTCTTGATGTACCTTCTGCTAGATTTGCTGCAATTGAATTAGTAGCTCTTTTAATTTGACTTACTAATCCAAATTTTTCTTCATCAGAAAAAGTAGAAGTTACTTTATATATCTTTTGAAAGTAGAATTGCTTCTTTCAAATCTTCTAGTTTTTAAAATGAAAATACATACATTTTTTTACAATTACACGTTTAAACAATTCAACAGTTAACCATCTTTCTATATAAAACTCTTAAATAATGTATTTCTTAATAAGAATTCTAATAGTAAAAAGCCAAGAGCTAAAAAGACTAAATCTCTATATTTTTCTTGATAATTATAATATTTAAATTCCTCTATTTTTGTTTTTTCAAGCTTATCAATTTCATCATAAATTTCTTTTAATGATGTATTATCTGTCGCTCTAAAATATTTACCGTTTGTTTCTGATGCGATTTCTTTTAGTAATTTCTCGTCAATTTCAACCTGTTGTTTCCTAAAGTTTAATTGACCCGTTCTTGGATCCTTGCTCCAAGGAAAATCTGCCATTCCATTGGTACCAATCCCAATAGTGTATACTTTAATTTCAAGTTCTTTAGCCAGTTCTGTTGCCGTCCTTGGGTCTATATTACCAGAGTTGTTTACACCATCAGTCAGTAAAATAATTACTTTACTTTTTGCTTTACTTTCCTTTAATCTGTTTACACCAGAACCTAAACCCATTCCTATGGCAGTTCCGCCTTCTAATTGTCCCCATCTTAATTCTGAAATGGTACGTTTTACAATACCTTTATCACTAGTAATTGGCGTTTGAGTAAAACTTTCTCCCGCATACACTACAATTCCTATTCTGTCATTTGGTCTTCTGTCAACAAAATTTACTGCTACTTTTTTTAAAGCTTCTAGTCTGTTTGGTTTTAAATCTCTGGCTAACATACTTGCAGAAACATCAATAGCCATCACAATATCTATACCTTTATTTGATTTTGTTCTTTTGCTTACAGAAACGTTTCTCGGTCTTGCTAGTGCTACTATTGTTGCGGATAAAGCTAATAGTCTTAAAACATATAAAATTGGTTTTAATTTTGATAAAATTGATGGTTTTGCTTTAAAACCTTTTACGCTAGGTATGGTTAAAACTGCTGCATCTTTTTTGCGCATAAAGAAATGCCAAACTGCTACTAACGGAATTAAAACTAACAACCACAAAAACTCTGGATTTAGAAACTCGAAATTATTCCAATTCATCATCTGCTATAATTGGTTTAGGTTTTAAATTATGAATCACTAATTCAGCATCTTTTCTGTCTTCTTCAATCTCTAAAGCTAAAGGTTTAGATTTTGCAAACTTTACTAAATCAGCTTCTTGCAATAATTTTTTAAGTTTTTTAATGGTTTCTTTTGATGTATCTATTGTTTCTGCATCATTGAAATCTTGTAATGTTTCTACAATTTCATCTGTAGTTTTTTCTAATGCGGGCACTTTTAATTCACGCTCAATATAACCACGTACAATTTCAGTTAATTCACTATAATATTCTTTAACCTGATTGTTTTGCCATAAGAGTTTTTCATCTAACTCATTCAACTTAAAAATGGCTTCATCATAAGGCGGTAAAGCTCTATATGTTGGTTCCTCTACTTCTTCTTTTCGCTTTTTAATCACAAACCAATAAATCCAGAAGCCTATGATTACTATAGCCGCTATAAGAATATAGATGTATATAATAAAATCATCATAGGTATAAGGTTCAGCCTTAATCGCTTTTATCGGAAATTTTTTGATTTTTGTTGTATCAATGGCTATTGTAGCTACATTCACTAATAAAGAATCAGTTAAATAAGCTTGATTTTTTACAAAAACTTGTTGCTGCGGAATGTAGTACGATCCGCTGTCAAAACCTGTAATAATATACTTTTGAATGAGCATATTTTTAAGTGTATCAATCCTTGCAGAATCTATTACTTCTAATCCTTTT
>JQIA01001384.1_pt1 | contig 13016 bp, 20 predicted proteins | sample 811431 | NCBI WGS metagenome assembly JQIA01 (sample SAMN02998118, study PRJNA258478) | marine sediment metagenome | biome: marine; feature: seafloor; material: sediment; isolation source: oil-polluted sediment collected from 3 locations (0.5 km, 0.7 km and 0.9 km)... | place: USA: Gulf of Mexico ... | reverse complement strand
GCATCAATAGGCGCGTTCTGGCCTTCGTAATACTTCGCCATATCAGCGCCAATAACATTCTGGTTGCGGATATCCCGCATCCCGCCCGCTTGGAGTTTGTTTCGCAAATCCTGCTGGCCCATACCTTGCATTTGCGGAGACATGCCCAGCGCTTGCATCTTGCGGTTCTGCATATTTTCATACGCGCCGTAATCAAGCCCACCGATGGCATCACCAAGCCCACGTCCGAACATTTCAGCCCCTAGCCCCGTATTAAGGCCACCGCCCGCCAGCGTTGAACCAAGCGCGGCTTTGGTGTCTGCAATCGCGCTCGCTCGCATTTGGTCAAATGCTGGGTTGCCTTGGCCACCACTTAAAAAGTCGGAGTAAGCGCCCATCGCCATCGGAGTGACCGCCGAGCCGCCCGTCATACCCTGCATTGCGGATATTGTGTCTGGGGAGAACTCAGCTACACGGTTGCCCTCATATGGGTCTACTTGGAAGCCACCTGAGCGGAATAGGTCTTGCCCTGCGCCGATAACGTCTGTCAGTGCGCCCTGCGCTGGTTTCCAAGGTGCCGCTTCTGATTTCTGTGTGGTTGTTTTACTCAATGTCTTGCTCCAATATTCTGTGGGTTTCCTTAAAACCCATACCTTTAAGCATTTTGGTGTGGCCGGGTCGGTTGATAACTCTGAGGCGTTTAGCCCCGATATGCTTGGTCCATCTTTTTATCTCGTCAACCATCATTTCATTCCAGTCTTCACGGCCCTCGCCAGCACAGTGGGTAAATTCTACCACCTTTATACCATGATTTAAGACCTGTGTTAACCCACAAGCCTTTATTTTCCCATCCCATGCGATCCAACATTGTCGCGTTTCATTCATCACCTCAGACATTAAATCGTCGGCACTTGCCTCGCCGCGGGAGCGCCCCGCGAATGAATTGAAGTGCCAAGCTGTTAAGCCAGCGACATCAGGGAAATCAGCGGCATTAATTCCTATAATCTCCATGCGTCCCCCCCCTCAATCTGCAATCCCCAACCGAATAGCGTAAGCCCAAGCCCTGAGCCTAGCCCCGCCAAGTCCTCGCCGTCTGTAATTAGGATGCCACCCAATCCGTCGACGGGCATCGTTGTATTAGCTGCAACAGGCTGCGTGTCGACCCATGTGTTTACGTCTTCTGTGATTGTTAAGTTTAACGAACCAGATGTCGTATTACATACAGACATTGCACGGATAAGAAAGAACTTGCCCGTCAAGCCTGTGTATATGGCTGTTGTTGATGTTCCCAAATCAATTGAAAACGGCACGGGGGTGGAAAGGTTGCGTTTCCTGCGTAAATTCTGCTCAACAAATGGGGCTTGTAATGCCATTATTTATTCCCCGACTTTCTGGCCTGTATCATCACGGCTGAAGCGTTATCCCACGCCGCGCCCGATGGAACAGTCATTCTCGCAGCAATATATCTTGCGTCTACCTTGTGTGGGCAGAACCCGTCTGCGCCCTCTGTTGTGGCTGTGGACGCGGATTGTGCCGCACCCTGTTTGGAACGGCTAAGAACCTGTGTTCGTGTATTCCCTGTGACGTTCTCCACTATCGGCAAAATGCCTGATACATGGGAATTACTGCCGGGGAATGCTTGGAAATCCCCCGTCTCAAGTGTGGCTTCACGCGCTGAGCCTGTGAATGTGGCAAACTCGGACCCACCCGGCAAAGACGTCACATAATCATCAACAACATAATCCGTCAAAACATAAGGGTCTGTGTTGGTCTTTATAATAAACGCGCCCAACGTGAAGTTCTTGGCCTCGAAGTCACTGTTACCAATAACCCCAACATCAACGATGCCACCGGGGAACAATGTTGCCAAATCACCGATTGTTGTGGCGTCCACTTTAGTGCCGACTAAGAAATCGACAGGCTCATCCGCATAAGACCACTTATCCTCTGCCCATGAATAGATTATCTGTCTTGTGAATTTTGCCGCGTCTGAAGGAATAAACGTCCACATAATAGCTTGCTTAGTCCAGCTAATAGCGCCTTGCGCCCTGTCGTATTCTGCCTGTTTAACCTCGTTTATGAACCATTCAGACACCCGCTGCGAGCTAATAGGATCAATTGCGGAACCGTTGGTTACATAAAACCCGTCTTGGCTTAAGAAATACGTGTTAAACCCGATTGTCACCACGCTGTCAGGGGCGGCACATCCTCGGTCAACAGAAACCTCTTCAAAGTCGAACACTTTAGGTGAGCCAATAAACGTCATGCGCCAAATGGCTCTCTCTTGGAACACAATACCAAATCGACCGCCTGTAATGCCAGTAATGCGGCCATATTTAGGGTCTAGGTCGCGGAAATCTGACAATTCGCCCCTATCCGTCACCCAATTTCCGTTGGGGTTGTTAAGTGCTGACCACCTAACTCTATAAGGCTGTGTGCTTGCATCGATATCGGTTAAATCACCCATCACAACGAAGTCGGATACCCTGCCAACAACCGCCGCTTTAGGTGGAGAACCGCCAAGGGCCGACCAAGATGTGTCTGTGTCTAAATCTGTTAAGTATTGCGGCACGTTGTTTGGTGTTACGCCGATAATGAAATCATTGTAGCGCTCGAACCTCCACACGTGGTCGATACCTAAAGCCGTGTAGCCTGTTGTTTCTGTCACCGTACCAGATGTGCGCGTGAATAACTGTGTTGAAGACCCACCAACAACAAGAGGTGTATTATCAGCCTTAATGAACAAAGCAGCACCAGCGACTTCTTCTGTCGTTTCGTCGCCAGTACCAACAGGGGCTTCGAATCGAGTGAACCCACCGCTTGATGGATACACGTTCTTAGCCACCACCGTTCCGGGGTTCTTGTAATCCGTTTGATCAGGCAACCATTGCCCTAAAGGGATTGTGAAGGATTGCATTACAACTGTACCGCCGTTCTCTGTATCATTGGGCCTGCGTTTTTCTTCTTCTTATTGGCTTCGTCTACCATGGTTTTTTGGTTCTGGTATGCCGTCCCATAACCGATTGCCAACTCTGCGTCCTGCTTCCATACCGCCGCGTGATGCAGGGCTGAATACAAGAACAATCCGGGATGCAGCGTTATTACATCGTTAGTATCTGCGGGGGCTGCGAATGCGGCAACGCTTGCGAGATACCGCATAACCACCGAATACGTCGCATCTGGAACAGGCATGGACTGCAAAAACCCGTCTGTAACCGCGTAGTAATATGGCCTGCCGGATTCGTCGTGCCGTGATGCTTGTGCTTGGCGTGTAAGCGGCACCATCGGGCTTCTAGGCGTGGCGTCAACGTACATGCTAACAACCTGCAAGAAGTCCGATGGAAGCGCCGTGGCCTCTGTTGATATAGACAGCGTAGAAGTGCTTTCCATTTCAAGAATGCGAATGTCGCGGTTAATATCCGAAGTCATTAGCGTGTAAACGTAATCAGGCACGTCAGTTCTACCTAACGCGCTCTCGACACTTGCTTTTAAGGTTTGAAAGTCCATTTACCTAACCAATGTAATAGCTGCTATACCGTTATTACCCATCGTGTCGCCAGTTCCATCGCTCTGCGCTTTGAATATTCCGGGGTTGTTGAGTGTATTAGTGTCACCAATGTAGATGAACCCCAAACCACCCATAGGCTTTGCGCCTGAACTCTTGAAAGATCTGTGCGCAACCGGCAACGAGTAAGCGCTGCCGCCTGTGCCTAGATGTAGATTAACATCTGCCTCACGGTTCACACCAGACGCGGTAAATACAAAGTCAAATCGGTAGAGAACGACATCGCCTAAACTTAGGCTTGAGAAGTCGAATTGATCGTTTGTCGTGTCCCATAACTCGCCGTGACCAGACGGTATATATGTTTTATTAGTGAACGCACCAGCACCATCATTCGTTAACTGGTATTCAGTACCCGCCACAAGAAGCGCAACCGCCGCTTCGGTGTTGTTGTAGTCAACCCACCCCATACGTTCCTCAAGGTCGGTGAAGTTCCCGTCCAACTCATTGTGGGTAAGTGCGCTGCCCTTCGTGGCCCTTTTGGTAATAGTCATCAGATTGCTCCGTGAGTTGTTCTAAACTTGCTAAAATCGGGGTCGCGAAGTCGGGCTAGGAGAAGGTCGTTTAACCCCGCCATATTACCCGGCCCCACAAGCCCTTCTCGTGTCCATTCATTGACCCAATCGTAATAAACCGTCGCGGGGATGCGCCCAACGTGCCGGCCACCTTCTTTCGTGGCCCCGTTGGTTTCATTCCGCACACGTTGATTGTAGTCAAGGATCGGCTCAACGTCCTGCACCTTCTGGCGATGGAACGTGTCATCATTGGCACAACCATCAACCATGCGCTCATAAACGCCGTTTAACGTGCTGTGTGGTTTCCATCTCTCATCCATTAGTAGGTCATCTCACTGACAATGAGCGTCCCGCCCGCTGACGACTGAATGGCCGAAACCTTTTCTCCGCCACGAATGGAAAGGAATATTTGTGACGCGGCAGGTAAGAACATATCCGCCGTGGTTGCAGTTGGCGCTTTGGCAAACTGGATGTGGCAATCCGTGGATGCATAAACCAGAACCCGCCGCGTCTGCGCGTCGACGGCGTTGGTGATGGTTCCTGCCGTCCCGGTGTACGCCACAGATTGTGTCCCGCCCGTTATAGGGTATGGAACCCGCGCGTCATTTCTACTAGACATTACTTGCCCTCCATTACCTGCTTCAGCTTAGTTTGCTGGCAAGCCTTTACGAATTTCGCCTCGTCAGGTGGTAGCATGATGGCTTTGCCAAAAGTTACCTTCCCGCGCGATGTCCAAATGTTGTTGATCTGACACTCAAACAGAACATCCTCGACAACGGCAGGCGCTTTCTTTGCAGCGGCCATTATCGACGTACCACAATGCAAAGCTGGGCAGCGATTGTGTTAGTCGATGCGCCTGAAGTTTCGATCTCGATTGTCCCGCCTTCGATCACGTTGTTGTTGTCGGATGGGGTACATGTATCAACATCACCCGCTGCTGAACCTGTATGTAGGATCGAGATAGTCTCAGTCACTGTACCTTCAGCCGTTTTAATCGTAAGCACCGCTGGGGCTGTGGCAATCGTTCCAGCTAGCGTGGAGAAGACTTTGATAATCTTACCGCCATCTGGAACCGCGACATAGACCTGACCCGCTGTGGATACATCGGTAATGCTGGTGTAAATGAAATAATCGTTTAGGGTTCTCATTTGTTAATTCCTTCACTATGAGATTAGCGTTCTGGATTGTGAGGGGGCGACGTTATTGCCGCCCCGCCAATTTATACAGCGGCCGAGAATGGCGTTGCTTCTGTGCCGGACGCATCCGAGAACACTTCAACAAACCATTTACCGCTTGCAATGTCGATGAACTTGGCCTTCGCGCCGATAATACCACCAGTGGTCGTACCATCGAGCGTCACCGTGTCAGTCGTACCTGCAGTGGCAAACATAACAGCGGTATCACCCGCGTCAGCAGCCAAGATAGCATAACCAGACATTGTATCACTTGAACTAGCGGCCTGAATCACCAAGTCACCAGTTTTTGTGATTAGAACAAGCACTTCATAACGATTGCCCGAACCAACAGCAGCAGGCAGAGTGAACGTCTGCGTTGCTGCAAGGTTTGAAACCATCGTCTGACCCGCATGGGCATCAGCACGAATAGACAACGTTGCCGCCGTAATCGTGGTGATACCGTAGTTGCTTACATAAGGACTAGGCATTGTGTTTTCCTTTTATTTGACATGTGACCACGTTTTCCTTCTGCGGATGTCCGATATGGTAGACCTGTGGCATTCGAATTCACGACCAATCTGTGCGTTAGTTTTTCCACTTGATCGTATGTATAGCACATCTTCAGCCGTGAACCTAGAATTGTGATGTGATTCACCAGTAGGCGGATTAGATACGCGCCTATTTTTATCATCCATGTCCTCAACATTGTCGCGTTGTGTCCCCGCCTGTAAGTGCGCAGGGTTGCAACATGCGCGGTTGTCGCAAGTGTGCATGATGACTGTGCCATGATATTCGCCGTTTCTCGGTATAGGTCCGTTTTCTTGTTCCCATACAGCACGATGTGCCAGAACTTTTTTGCCGTGCCGCCCACCAAGACTGGTTGTCCCATAGCCATCAACTTTGGATTTAGCAATCCACGGCCAGCAATCATCTGCTCCCCGTTTGTCGATATACTTCCAAAGCCGTTGGATAAAAGGTAATCTTGCTTTAGGCCCATCTTCGAAGGCTCCCGTAGTTCTAAGTCGGTTATAGTGTTTAGAGCAAAGGCCAGTGATGTAGGTTTGGCCTTTGCAGTTATCAACGTAACAACAATCCATAATAATCTCCTGTACAATAAGAATAAACTCACTATACAGGGATTATTAGGAAGTCGTCAACTGGTCGTCAAATCAAACACACCACCGCTTGCCAATTCATTCCGGCAAACCAGAGTGGATTCTGCAACAATGTGGAACTTCTCAGCATCACCAGTTTTGGCAAGTGCCTCGTCGAACATTGGGCGCATATCAGCCCATGCCCACATATCAGTGGTCAGAACCAAAGCATCACGGCTGCGAACATGGCGGCTAGGCTCAAAGCGAACCGAACCAAAGTCATATTCATACACATCAACAACCGCCGTCAGGGTCTTGCTCTCACCTTTGTCAAAGCGTGTGCTTGAACCTGTGAAGCCCGATGCAATCTGCTTGTTGAACGAGCCAACGAACACACAATCAGGACGTTTACCGGAGTTGTCATAGATGCTTGCAAGAACAGTCTTCAACTGCGCTTCAGTGAATGCGCGTTGCGTTCCGTCTGTACGAGCGTCAGTACCGTCGCCAGTAGCGTCCGAACCACCAGAACCAGCCAACGTATTAGATGTTAGCCATGTGGGGACACCAGCCATTTCACGACCGGTTGTGCTGTTACCGGCGACACGAGCGTTGTTAGCGAAAGCCGACATTTCGAAGTCAGTTTTCATAGCCTTGCCCTTAAGCAGCTTCTGATAAGCCTGCTCTCGGCCACGGCCCGCGCGTGTGGTGCTTTCAAGAGTACCCGGAATGGTTACCGCTTTCTTGAAAATCTGGGTGTAGTTCCCAAGCCGAACTGTAGGTGTTACAGCGCCCGCAACGGTATCGTCACCCTCAATGTTGATGTTGGTTGCGCTTGGCGCGTCCAAGCCATCAGTCTGCCACTCGTGAAAAGTGTTTTTTGCCTTCACCTTCGTGATTTTCGAAAGAAACGGCGTTTCATCTGGATCGACATTGTAAATCTTGTCGAACAAGTCTTCTCGGATACCAATTGCGTCGTAGGTATCAAAGGTATTGGTTGGCTGTGCCATAGATTAAACCCTTTCGAGGTTTAACCAGCTTGGCGATCCATGAATGCGTTAAGGTGTGCGTCCATAGAATGCGGCTGGTCCAGTTTGCGATTAACTGCCGCTCTACGTTCAACTTGCACATCTGCCTTGCCTTTACTTCGGCTTGGCTTAAGAACCTTTGGTACTGAGGCTAGTTTTTTCTCAACTGCTGCTGTCTGGTTCTGCTGTGCGTCGTAACGCGAAGCCTTCTCCAAAAGTACAGCAAGTCGGAAATCGACCGCGCCGTTATACTCTGCTTCGGTAAAACCTGCGCCCAATGCTGCGGTCATACGACCACTGGCATTTTGTGCAAAGCCCTCATCCGTTGCCCATTCAGGCATGGATTGAAGCGCAACTTCAGCAGTCCTTTGACGGAACTCATGTGTTTGCGCCTGCGAGGTCTGTTGATTCCGAGACATCGCTTCTTGTTGCGCCGCCTGTTTCTTCAACCAGTTTTCCTTGGCGGGAAGATACTCAAGGGGGTTATCCCTCGCCATCACTTCCCAATCGGGTTCTTGTTCAATACTCTGTGCAAGCTGCTCATCGAGCAACCGTCGTCGATCCGCTAGTTCAGCCTGTGCTTGCTGGAGCGTGGTTTCCATTTCCTTACGCTCATTTGCAAGTGCTGCTGTCTTGCGGCTGTAATCGGCTTGCAACTGGTATCCTTTGGCGGCTTCACTGAGATTGACCTTAGTCTCCACACCGTCAACGATAATAGGGATTGTAACTTCCCCGTAATCACCAAGGTTTAGATGCTGCGGTTCCTCTGAAGCTGTTTCAGGGTCGGTCGGTTCGTCAATTGGGTCTTCGGTTTCAGTTTCCACCTCAACAGTTTCTTCTGCTTCGGCTTTCACTTCTTCATTCCCCTCTGATGGGGCTTCCTCTACCGCTTCGGTTGGCGCTTCCTGCTCCGAAAATTGCGATTCGAGAATATCGTCAATGCTTTGCGGTCCAGTTTCCTGATTGTCGCTCATTGCTTACGTTTCCTTGTTATGGCGGACAGGTGCTGCCCACGTCGATAGCTTCTTTTTAGCCCGGTCAATGCCGGACCATTCGGAATGTTTTTGCTCGCGTTCCTCTGGGGATTTCGCAATCAATAGCTCTTTTATAATATTTTCCTGAACTTCGGTCAAGGCATCCATCAACGTTTCGTCGTTCAAGGTGTTATTAGCCGCGTGTGCGCGTTGTGTTTTATCCACCATAAGCCGCCTCCCATTCTGGATCGTTTTTAACCTTACTGGATAGAGCTGAAGGTAGGAACTGCTTATCCTTCCATATCCTCCCCGGTTGCGTGAGCGTATCGCCGCCCTTCATCCATTGCGCTATGTCGCGCCAATATAGCTCGCGTTGCTTAAATAGTCCCACCATTGGTCAATGCCGCCCCATTAATCGCCGCATCGGTACGTGCGGCCTCGTCAGCCTCAATGTCAGCCGCTTTAAGGTCGCGCTCTCTGTCATCACGCATAAGAACATCAAGGCGTTTGGTCTCGGCCTCCATGCGCTTAATCTCAAGGTTAGCTATTGCGGTTTCTCTGATGTTCTGTGATTTTTTCATTTCAACCTGCGCTAACATCATAGCTGGATCTGGCTGTGGCGGTTCTGGTGGCTGTGGCGGTATGTTAGCCGGGTCAGGGAAGAACGCCTCAACGTCTTTAAACCCGCTAAGTTCAACCATCTTGGATATGGTGTGATGTATCTGTTCAGGACCGATGCCAGGCATACCTGCGCCCATTGCTTCTTTCTGCTGCATTAGTATCATGGACAACCGTTGGAATTGAACATCCCTATCGCCAGTGCCTAGACCGACATTAACCGTCATGTCTGCGCGGTCTTTCCACATACGCGGGTTAACCTGCACCCATTCGTTGTTCAGCTTCATGCCTATCTGCTTTAGAGGTCCAGCGCGTAGGTCTGCGTGCATATCCAAGAACATCGGGGCAACTGCTGTCTCTGCGAAGATACGCGCAATCATTAGGATTTTCTTCTGGCTTGCCGACATTAACTGGCTGACCGTACCCTCTGCCAAAGGCTTCAAAGCATCAGCGTTTAACCCTTGCCCATGCTTGGTTACGCCCGTGCGCTCCTCGCGTAAGCTGTCAACGTACTGGATACCCTGTAGGGATTGGGCCGCTGAATTAGGTATAGGTAAGTAGTTCAACGAAGCCATCCCGCCCGGAATACGAATAACTCGACCCGCTTGGGTTATTGATAAATCCTCATACGTGGTGTCTGTCGCGGCGTCCTCATCAACAACCACATCCTGATTATTTGTCCCCACGATATTATCAACCATCTGCCTCACAAGAACAGTGCGCAACCGCTGCAAGTCCTCGACCAGTTCAGCAATGCTTAGCCCATAATGCTTGTGCGGGATAGGCAAGGGGCAAGCCGTGTTGAATGGCGTAGACCGAACCTCTTCGATTGCGTCCTTGCCATTGCGTTTCAAGATTGTGCCAGACTCACCACCCGTAAATACCTGCAACAGTTCAGCAATGCCATCACCATCACGATCAACAAGAATATAATTCTCATACACCCGAACAGTACGCATGGATATATCAGTGCTGCTCGTTAAATCATTCTCTTCGAAGTTCTCGCCACTGAACCGCGTCTCAGCCTCTTCGGAGTCCAGCTTGTCGTCTACTTCTGGTAAAGCCTCGACGCCCTTGCGGTCAAATCCCATGCCAATAAGGTCAGATACTGTTGGGCTTGATCGATGGGCCACGAAAGGACAACCCTTGAACGTCAGCTTATTCCATTGCGGGGATACATAGATTTCCTCTGGCGGGATGGGGTCTACCTTGTATTCCTTCACCTCGCGGGTAATCTTGATCTTAACACCCATAGGCTCCATTTCGCCGGAATCTTCGTTCATGCCGCCCCATTGTTCCAATATCTCGACCTTGCCGTCTATCTGCTCAAGTTCGGTGATAATGGACGCGACCTCTTGCATGTCTAGGTCGTCGTATTCCTCAATCTCTGTGACTTCTCGGTTGTCCCAATAGCGCTTAACGTATCCGTTCTTCAGGAGTAGCGCATCGGTGAACCACGTGTACAGGACCATAAAGCCGTTGTTCTTCTGGTTGAATATGTAATTGCAAACCTCTGTTTCCTGCTTTGCAGCGTCCACATCCTCAGAACCGCGCGGCGAGAATTCAACAACCTTGTCACCTCCATAGAATATGTCCATCAACTCGGGCTTGATGCTTTCGAGCGTGTCCCGAATGTCCGTCATTACAATTTTGGACCGGTCCGCCACCTCATCGCCGTAAGGTTCGCCGTTGTATCTGTCCATTAGACTGGATCGATGCTGGCCTATCGTGCCATTCAATGCACCTACAGCGTTATTCTGCTGTGAAGATAGCAACGATTCAAGTTCTGATTTCTTCAATTTTGCCATAGTTCGTACCTTGCCGAGTATATTTCGAAGTTATTATACACTTCTGCTGCTATTCTGCCAACATGTTCTGGCCACACTACGATCCACACCAGAATAATCAGCCATGTTAAATCAATCTTCATGCTCTGGTCCCCAAGTTTCTAACGATTGGCTTACTGCTGGATTTGCGCCGGGTCATTTTTGGGAAGAGGTCCGTGTAGGCCCATACCACCGCATCCACCCTATCAGGCGAATATCCCTGTGACTTACGGTCAAAATCACTTGTGAATGCGCACATCTGGTCCTCTAGCTCTGGGAAATCCCCCACATGGTAAACCTTGTTCCGCTCATACAGCGCGGCCACAGGTTCCGCCCTGACATACTTCCCCCGCGTGGCCCTGACCGCCTTATACGGTATGTCCGGCCTGTGCGCCCTTATGACAGTCTCAACCATATCCCCGCCTTGGTTTACCTCGGCCACAATACAATCTGCATCTAGATAATCATACAAAGCTATCGCCTTTTTAGCCCACTGGTCAGGAGAATACTTACCACTGTCGTCAGCCAAAGTATACCCATTCCCACCGCCGTCCACGCCCGCTCCGATGATGCCAGTCTCATCTGATCCGATGTTATTTGACACAGCGGGGTCGATTGCCACTACAATACGAGATAAATCTGGATGCTCTTGAACGCGCCTAATCATCCGCCTAGACCATAGCGCGTTTTCTACATCCTCAACATATTCCCCCAAGAAGAACCGCTTCTTAGCTCTGCTCGACATACTCTCAAGGTCAGCGATGTAATCCGCCGAAAGGTTGGCGAGGTTGTCCATAGGGTTGATAACACCCCATTTGTATTGCTTAGAATCAACCGGCTTTTCACCATCTGGGTCAATCAAGTCCCTGAACAGCCTATACGTCCAGTGGTTGCGGGTTGTGGGGTTAAGGTCGTTGTAATCCCTTTGGCTTAAATAATCGCCGTCCAACGTCTTTACCTGCTGTGCCAGCCTTGAGCGCAACAGGGTGTGCGCTGCATAGTTAATCTCCGAGCATTCGTTTTTGTATATCGTGGCGTACTCATTACCTAGAATGCGCTCCATTGCCTTCTCGTCATTCAGCCCACCGATCCATATCTCGGACTCATTCGGCAACTCAAAGTATCCGTACTTCTCGTTCCATGTGATTTCCATGCCGGGGTAACGCATACGAACTGTCATTGGAATAGTTGCCAAGTTGCCCCTCGCCAGTGCAGCCCTAGCCGAGCTTGCTTCCTTCCTGACTATGAGGTGTTTGGACTTTGGGGCAAATAATCCCCTGTCGATAATAGTTCCGCCGAATAGAACTGTTTTACCGGAACGTGACCCGCCGTACAAAAGGTTAAACCTTGCGCCTGAATATAAAACATCATCAAGCGCCTTTTGCTGGCCGGGGTTCCACTTAAAGCTTTCGGACATCGCCATCCAGTTTAACCGTAAATCCGCCCGGTCCTGTCTCTACCTGTACTGGCATAAGCTTTGTATAAATCTGCGCCCAGAACACTCGTTCGTTCAAAGGGTCTTCTTTAACCCAATTAACCAGCCTGTCAGTTCCGCCGAGTTGTTCAGCGGCAAGGGCTATTGCGTCTTTTGCAAGCTGCGTTGTTTTATTTGGCGTACCCTTTTTTCGTCCGCCTGATTTATCTCCATTAGCCTTAGCCATGAGATAATCTCGATTGTCTACTATCGTCTACTTTAGATGCCATTTTAGGTTCCTTTCGGAGTGTCTAAAGAAAAATGCCCAACCCACTACAGGCCGGGCAGTTACTCCAGGGAGGAGTGTTGTTACGTTACATTACCGTTATTGTGTTGGTTGGTCAAGTATTCCATCCGATTTGCGCTTTGCGTCCGTATGGTGTTTCGAAAACCTTCAGCCTTGATGTCGTGGTTACCCTTCTCCCGCCGCATTTGGTGCATTCCTCGAATTCAAGCAATCCACTTTCCTGCCAATCTTTTCTGAATATAACACTTTCCACAGATGCATAGAACACCTCGGTCTTAACCGTTTTCCACTTGTGAAAAATCAAACAACCCATCATTCCCCCAAACGGCGCAAACATGCGTTAACGCCATTAAGCCGCTTAGAAGTCTGTGCGGCTATATCCACTGTGTATTCCAGTTTACCCTCGGCCATTGCTTCAACCTCTGCTGTGATCGCGGTTTTCCGTCGGGCTTTCCTCCGAAATTAGGTTGACCGTCTTTCCGGTCTGTCATGTGCGCTGCCAATTTGCGGCCATATCCAGCAAACAC
>JQIA01001382.1_pt1 | contig 13022 bp, 10 predicted proteins | sample 811431 | NCBI WGS metagenome assembly JQIA01 (sample SAMN02998118, study PRJNA258478) | marine sediment metagenome | biome: marine; feature: seafloor; material: sediment; isolation source: oil-polluted sediment collected from 3 locations (0.5 km, 0.7 km and 0.9 km)... | place: USA: Gulf of Mexico ... | reverse complement strand
ATTAACGCAGCAGGGTTTTGAAAGCATTGATATTTCGATTAAAAACTGGGAAGAGACCAAATGTTTTTTTTCTGTTGGAGAAAAGAGTGGGTTGCCCTTCGATATATTTTCTGCAAGTTTTTATTTACTAAGTAGGTATGAGGAATATTTACCGCATGTAAAAGATGAAAAAGGACGTTTTCTTGCTTCGGAAAGTTTAGTTTATAAGGAAGATTTATTACAATATCCTTTGGTAGATATATGGGCTTATAAGTTTAAAGAGGTATTAGAAAGAGCATTTCCAAAATTAAGTTTTCCAACTAAAAAAATGGTCGTTCATAATTTGATAAATGCTGATGAGCCATTTGCCTATAAACAAAAAGGTGTTTTAAGGTCTATTTCTGGGTTTGTAAATGATATAGTAAGTCTTAAGCTTAGAAGTTGTGTAAAAAGGATTGGTGTGGTTATAGGTGTTAAAGAGGATCCTTATAATACTTTCGAATGGATAATTAAAGAGGTTAAAGAATATAAAACAAAGCTTACCGTATTCTTTTTGCTAGGAGAAGCAGTAAATTTTATTGAAGGTACTAATTTTAGAAAGAAAAAATTTAAACTACTAATTAAAAGAGTTTCAGACTATAAACAGATTGGGTTGATTTTTTCTAAAGATTCATTAAAGGATTACCATATTCTTAAAAAAGAAAAAAATCAATTAGAAAAAATCACTAATAGAAACTTAATAAGTTCTATGAACACTCAGTTTATGGTTAACCTTCCTCATAATTATAGAAGTTTAGTTGAATTAGAAGTGGAAGAAGATTTTTCAATGGTGTATGAAAATCAATCTGGGTTTAGGGCTAGTTCCTGTACTCCTTATCTATTTTATGACTTAGATTATGAAATTGTTTCTCCCTTATTAATTCATCCAATTGTTTTTACTACAAGTGCATTTATAGACGATAAAGAATCGAAGATAACTGACAAAGTAGAAGAATTATTTACTTCTGTAAAAAAAGTAAATGGGACATTTTCCATACTCTTTTCCAATAAAAATTTCAGTCCGATAAAGTCTAATAAAGTGTGGCAGGATCTTTTTGTAAGTCTAACAAAGGAGCCTTTATAAAAATAATAACATATGAATGATAAAAATGTTACTGATGTTTTTTTTGATTTGGATCATACCCTTTGGGATTTTGATAAAAACTCCATGCTTGCTTTTAAAAGAGTTTTTGAAAAACATGCCATAGCTTTAACAGTGGAAGACTTTATAGGAGTATACGAGCCTATTAATTTTAATTATTGGAAACTTTTTAGAGAAGATAAGGTGAGTAAAATAGATTTAAGAAGAGGAAGATTAACGGAAACATTTGCGGTTTTCAAATTGAATTTTACTTTGAAAAAGATTGATGAATTAGCAGAATCCTATATCGAGGAATTACCTAGAGATAACCATCTTTTTAACGGTGCTGAAATGATTTTAGATTATTTATCTGAAAAGTATACTCTTCATATTATCACTAATGGTTTTAATGATGTTCAGCATTTAAAACTAAAAAATAGTGGTATTAATAAACATTTCTCTACAGTTACTACTTCTGAAGAAGTTGGTGTAAAAAAGCCAAATCCTTTAATTTTTACTTCCGCTTTAAAAAAAGCAAATGCTAGAGCTTCTTCAAGTATAATGATTGGTGATACTTTTGAAGCAGACATTTTAGGTGCAGAAAATGTAGGTATGGAAACGATGTATTATAACTATAGAAAAGAATCTATTCCCCAGAAATATACAATAGTAGATCACTTACTTGACATAAAAAGACATTTGTAAGGGTAATATTTCTGTTATATATTGCGTTATATTTTAAATTGTCCCAACAATTATGAAATTAAAACCAAACCTACTCCTTTCATTAGGCATTGCCATGCTATTCTTTACGGCATGTGTAAAAGATACCGATTTTGACCAAACAGATGATATTTTAGTAACTCCAGTTGTAGAGTTGGACTTTTTGTTTTTTAATTTGAATTCGGAAAGTTTTTCAGAAATTGGGGCTAATAATGTAATTGTTTCCGATACTACCAATTTCGATTTTTTAAATGATGAGTTTATAGTGGACAATTTGATAAGAGCAGAGTTCTTATTTAAATATACCAATAGCTTTCCAGTTGATTTTGTTTCTGAATATAAATTTTTAGATGATAATGATGAGCTTCAATATGAAATAATAATCCCTGTTGGCGCGGGTACTATTTCGACACCATTGATTACAGAACATATAGAGAACATTGAAGGTGAAAGTATGTTGGAATTAACAAGTGCTGAAAAAGTGGTAGTTAATCTCATTGCTTCATCACCTGTTGATGATTTAGAAGGCTCATTAAATTTACAATCAAAAACCACCTATTATTTAAGAATTGAACAATGAAAAACCTAATTACATGTATTTTCATGTTTTGGGTGGTATTGTTTAATGCTCAAAATAAACAAGTCCTTTATGGATTAGAGGAAGTCCCTCAATCTATGATGCTTAATCCTGGAAGTATTGTTAATTACGATTATCATTTTGGAATCCCATTTTTATCACAAATTCATTTTAATGGAGGGTCATCTGGAGTATCTGCGTATGACATATTTAAAGATTCTAATGATGATATTAATGATAGGATAACCAATGCAATACATGATTTAAAAGACACAGACTTTTTTACTGCTACAGAACAATTAGAAATTATAAGCTTTGGATGGAAGAATAATAAAGACTTTTATTTTTCGGGAGGAATTTATCAAGAATTAGACTTTATTTTATATTTCCCTAAAGATTTAGCTACACTAGCTTGGGAAGGAAATGCCAATTATATTGGAAAAGAATTCGATTTAGGTGAAATTAGTACTACAGGAGAATTGCTTACCATCTATCATTTTGGAGCTAATAAAAAAGTGACAGAAAAATTAACTTTAGGTGCTAGGTTTAAAATTTACTCCAGTATGTTAAGTTTTAGAAGTACTAATAATAGAGGGTCTTTTACAACACGAATTAGTGAAACAGATAATAATATTTATGAGCATATTGTTAGTAATGCTGATATTACGGTCGAAACTTCTGGGATTGCATCCCTAGAAGATTTAGATGGTTCCTCTCAAGTGGTTAGTGAGATTATGGGCCGTGCTTTTTTTGGTGGAAATAATGGCTTCGGAATGGATTTAGGAGGAACTTATGAAATTAATGAAAAATGGACTGCAAGTGCTAGTTTTTTAGATGTAGGAGCAATATTTTACACAAAAGATATAGAAACCTACCAAGTAAAGGGAGAATATACATTGGATGGTATAGAACTTTTATTCCCAGCCCTAGAAGAGGGAGAATCTACTTATGATTATTATGATGATTTAATTGATGAAATTGAAGATACTTTTGAAGTAGATACCTTAAATAACTCTTATACAAGATTCCGTCCAGTTAAAATAAATGCATCCATAAAATTTAACTTTGGGAAGGCTGTTGGGGGTAGTGGTGTTTGTAATTGTCTTAAAATGGGAGAGAATCAAAAATTTAATCAAGCAGTTGGGTTTCAGTATTATAGTATGTTTCGCCCCAAAGGACCTCAAATGGCTGCAACACTTTTTTATTATCGAAAATTCTCAGATCATTTTTCTACAAAGGCTACTTACACTATAGATTCCTATTCCTATTCGAATATTGGATTGGGTATAGTTGCGAATATAGGTGTAGTAAATTTTTATATTATGGCCGATAATTTACAATGGTATCAAAATATCGCAAAAGCAAAAAGTGTATCTTTACAATTAGGCTTTAATATTATTATTGATAAGGAATGAAAAAATATTTTGTACTAATAGTTCTCTTTTTATACTTGACAACTCAAGGCTTTTCTCAAAAGTCATTTAGTGATTACAGCTATATTATTGTTTCTGAACAATTCGAATTTCAAGATGAAAAGGACAAGTATGATTTAAATTCACTTATTAAGTTTCTTTATAATAAACATGGGTTTCATGCTTATTTTAAAGACGAAGTTCCAGATAATGTTAGGCGTTGTGATGGTCTATTTGCTGATGCAGAGGGAAAACCTGGGTTTTTAATTACTAAAGTGGAACATGTGATTCGAGATTGTGACGGCAATGAAGTTTTTAGAAGCCAAAAGGGGAAAAGTGATGTTAAAGATTATAAAAAAGCTTATTATCAAGCCGCTAGAGAAGCTTTTAGAGATGTTCGAGACCTATATGTAAACCAGAAAGCAATAAATACTTATGCCGATGTTGCAGTAGATGGGAATATAAAAACTAAGAATAAGGAAGTAACAAAAGTTGCTGCCGTTCCTATAGTTACAAAAGAAACAGTTGATAAAAAACCAAAAGAGATATCCTCCAATACTATAGAGTCAAATGCTATTGAAAACCTCCCAACAGCAAAATATTCAAATTATAGTTATGCAGGAAAAACCTATTTGCTTCGTAAAACAAAAGAAGGATATTCGTTTTATGAAGAGTCTAATGAATCTGAAGATGGCTTATTACTAATTGGAAAGGTTATTGTATTTGATTATGAGGTAACCTTTACAGATAGCAATAATAATAAGTTTAATGCTGAATTCGATTCTTCTAAAAATTTAATAATTGATAAAGAAAAAGAGTCAAGATTGTACAAATTAGAGAATTAATACCCGTATTTGTCTTTCCAAAGGCTTTTTAAATAGATTCTTAGACTATTTTCTTTAGGATTATTTCCTGGAGAATAAAATCTAGTTCCTTTTATTTCTTCCGGTAAAAATTCCTGATCAGCAAAATTCCCATCATAGTTATGAGCATATTGATATTCTTTACCATAACCAAGTTCTTTCATTAGTTTGGTTGGAGCGTTTCTAATAGGTAATGGCACCGATAAGTCTCCTGTTTGTTTTACCAATTGTTGTGCTTCCTTAATTGCCATATACGACGCATTACTTTTTGGAGAAGTAGCCAAATAAACCACACATTGACTTAATACTATACCCGCTTCAGGATAGCCAATTGCGGTTACAGCTTGAAAAGTGTTATTCGCTAATACCAAGGCTGTAGGGTTTGCATTCCCTATATCTTCCGACGCCAAAATAAGAAGTCTTCTTGCAATAAACTTTATATCTTCTCCTCCTTCAATCATTCTGGCGAGCCAATACACTGCAGCATTAGGATCGCTACCTCTTATCGATTTTATAAAAGCCGAAATAATATCGTAATGCTGCTCTCCGGTTTTGTCGTATAAAACGGTATTTTTCTGCACCTTTTGCAATACCATTTTATTGGTAATGGTAACTTTATCTCCACTTTCAGAAAGTACCACTAATTCTAAAATATTTAATAATTTTCTGGCATCCCCTCCAGAAAGTCTTAAAATTGCTTCGGTTTCTTTTAGTTTAATATTCTTTTTAGAAAGTAGCTCGTCCTTGAGGATAGCACGTTCTAAAAGTGCCTCCAAATCTTTTTTACTAAAGGATTCTAAAACATAAACCTGACAACGAGAAAGGAGGGCAGGGATTACTTCAAAACTAGGATTCTCTGTAGTAGCTCCAAATAAAGTAACCCAGCCTTTTTCTACTGCTTTTAAAAGAGAATCTTGCTGTGATTTACTAAATCGATGTATTTCATCAATAAATAAAATAGGGTTTTTCGTAGAAAAGAGGCTGTCACTTTTTTTAGCTTCATCTATAACTTTTCTAACAGCAGCAACACCACTGTCTATAGCGCTTAAAGAATAAAAAGGACGGTTAGACTGCTTGGCAATAATGGTTGCAAGTGTAGTCTTTCCTGTGCCTGGAGGGCCCCAAAAAATCATAGACGAAAGCACACCATTTTTTAATTGTGCAGTAATAGCTCCTTGGGCACCAACTAATTGTTCTTGGCTTAAATATTCGTCTAATGTGTTGGGTCTTATGCGTTCTGCTAAGGGTATGCTCATACCCGTAAAAATACAATTTTATAGCAGCCTTTTATTTAGAAATTCTTATTATTTAATAATTTTTATCATACCTATTGTATTTCCAATAATAGAATATATAAAGTAAGTTCTATTAATAAAAGAGGACATATCTAAAGTTATAATCTAATCATTTATGGGTTGCACTTACATTTCTTATCCTATGATATTATTAAAGTTATAGTTTTGTTATTATCAATAACTGACAATTTATCATAAATTTGAAGAAAGGAGTGTTTTTTGAAATATAAAAAGTATGTCAATTAAAAAAGAACTACAGTTTTCTACAGACGTTATTATTTATCCATTACTCTTTCTATTAGTTATAGTAGGTGTATTTTGGTTAGAATCACGCTTTAATTTAAATTTTAATTATTTGGGTATTTATCCTAGAGAAATTAAAGGATTACAAGGAATATTATTTGGGCCTTTTATCCATGGAGATGTGAAACACTTATTTAACAATTCCATCCCTTTAATGGTATTAAGCACAGCGTTATTTTACTTTTATAGGAGCATACGTTGGAAAGTTTTATTTTTTGGTTTGCTGCTAACAGGTCTGTTTACCTGGATTATTGGAAGACCTTCTTTGCATATTGGAGCTAGTGGAGTAATTTATATGTTAACTGCGTTTTTAATGTTTAAAGGAATCTTTTCTAAGCAATACCAGCTAACAGCATTATCTTTTATGGTAATATTTTTATATGGAAGTTTTATATGGTATATCTTTCCTACAGATCCTAAAGTGTCATGGGAAGGACATTTGTCTGGTTTTTTGGTTGGAATTTTATTTGCTATTATTTTTAAAAAAAATCCTATAACAAATAAAAAATATGTTTGGGAAAAAGATGATTATAAGCCTGAAGACGATTTATTTTTACAACATTTTGATGAAGAGGGTAATTTTATAGAATCTATTTCGGATACTAATCTTGAAGAAGATAAAGTTGAAAATAAAGATAAAAACAGTACACTCAACACTTTTACTATAAAATATACTATAAAAAGTAGTTCTAATAGCCCTAAAAAGGATTTATAAGCTTCTCTGTCTTATAGTTTCGTAAAGAAATACTCCACAAGCCACGGAAACGTTTAGAGAGTTAATATCGCCCTTTAATGGCAAAGCAGCTTTATGGTCTACTAGATTTAAAATCGATTTTGAAATCCCTTTACCCTCAGACCCCATAACAATTGCAATGGGTTTTTTTAAATCTAACTGATAAATACTTTGAGTGGTTTTTTCTGTAGCTGAAATTGTTTCAATATTGGATGCTTGTAAATAAAATATAGCATCTTTAATATGATCCACTTTACAGATAGGAATTTTAAAAATTGCACCAGCAGAAGTTTTTACAGTATCTCCAGTTACAGGAGCTCCTCCTTTTTTCTGAATAATAATAGCATCTACGCCTGTGCATTCTGCAGTACGAATTATAGCTCCAAAATTTCTTACATCACTTATTTGATCTAATACTAAAAAAAGAGGGTTCTTTTTACTTTCAATAACTTTTTCAACAACTTCTTCTAAAGAGTGAAATGAAATAGGGGAGGTGATTGCTACAATCCCTTGGTGATTTCCTTTAGTAAGGCGATTTAATTTTTCTGAAGGAACATGAGAAATAGAGATATCACTAATTTCTATCGACTTTAATATTTCTTCAATTTTTGGATTTGAACTATCTTTTTGAATAAATATCTTATCTACTACAATATCTGAAGACAGTGCTTCTTGAACTGGATATATGCCAAATATTGTATTTTCCTTCTGTCCCATATATTTTAATAATTAATATTATTTTAATCTATAAAAAAAGGCTGTCAATTAAGACAGCCTTTTTAATATAAAAATAATTTGTGTTATTCTTATTTTACTATTTTAACAGTTCCTTCAGTTCCTGCAATGTTAACTTTAACAATGTAAGTTCCGTTAGCATAGCTAGACATATCTATAGAAGATGTGTTAGTAGAAGATCTGTAAACTTCTTGTCCTAACATATTGTAAATAGATACGTTAGAAATTTCTTCGTTAGCTCTTAATGTTAAGATGTCATTACTTAAAGCTGATTTAAAGCCAGTAGCTTCAAAGCTTTCAGTTCCTAAAATAAATGGGTTAGGTAAATCTCCAGGACCCATATATAAATTATCTAAATAATAAAGAGTAAAAGAACTAGTAGCATAAAAATCTAATGCAGTAAAAGCTTCAAAAGGATCGTTGAATGTAAATTCTTGATCGTCAAACTGTGTTACACCATCAATTTCCATAGCCCAAAATTGAGTGTCCATATTATAAACTAATCTTATTTGAAACCATTCGCCATGAGGGAATTCAAATACTTGTCCTGGTGTTCCATCCACAGTACCTGCTCCTGCAGTAAGGTTGTCTTGATTAAAGTAAACATTTCCACCAAATAACCATTGGTTCCATGCAGCACCGTTATCTGTATGAGCACCTTGAGCATTAAAGTAACCAGATCTTCCTTCTGGAATAAACATTGCCCATCCTACAGTATATACGTCAAAAAATGGTTCAGCCTCTACAAGTAATAATTGATCGATACCCGCTGGTGCACCAACTTCATTAATTTCTAATGCTTTTGCACCTTCAATTTGAACAGCAGTTTGAACTACACCTGATTCTGCAGGTGGATCACCAGCTGACCAAGTTCTCCAATAAGTTGCTTGTCCACTTATCGCGCCATCTGTATAAGTCTCAAAAGTTTCTTCTAAGTCATACTGAGCAGACATAGTTGTTGTTGCAGCTATAACTAAAGCTGCTAAAATGTAAATTTTTTTCATTTTGTTTTTGTTTAGATTAATAATTCAAAACTACTGAATTATTTTTGTTTAAAAAAATAATACCATAAAAAACACAAAATTAATAATTGTGTTCTTTATGGTAATTATTATAACTTTATAGTTATTCGTTAACTCTTATTACTGATCTTGAAGTAAAAGAAGCACTAAAATAAGGTCCAGAAAGAGCACCACCAGAATTATAATCTGACCATACACGTCCATCACTCATTTCTAATTCAAATCTAGTTCTTATATAAGTAAAATTAGTTAAATCAGCAGTTGGAAAAGTAGCTAATAAATCTGGAGTTAAAGATGAAACTAGGTATTCTGGCAATCCATTCACACCACTTAAGTTAACAAATTGAGATGCATCGATTGTTTCGTAATACTCTTCTCCTAAATCATTACCATCAAAGTCTGTCATAGGCTCATCTAAAGCTGAATTCTTAAAAAGAGCGATGTATATTCTTACTTCGTCAAATTCAGGCATCATACTACCGTCACCTTGTTGTATTTCAATTAAAATATCTCTAGAATTTGATCTAGGTTCAGTTCCAGTAACATTTAATTGAGTATCTGCATCAACTAATATTCTTACAACAGATCCTGAAGTATCAACTTCTGCATATAAAGTATCTATAGGTAAATCACTATCTTCACAAGAAGAGTATCCTATGAATATGATTGCTAATAAGATTGTTTTTAATATTGTTTTCATGTTTTTATTTTTAAAAATTAGTTAGAAGATGGAAATCCAGGTGAAGAAGGATTATTATCCCAAAATACTTGAGTATCAACATTAGACTTTTGAGTAATGTTACTGTTAGTATTAGCTTCATCTGCAGGATATAGGAATGATCTAACAAAATTACCAGGACTCGCCTCAATATTTGCCTGTAACGTTATTGGATAACCTATTCTTCTATACATATTGTAAGTATCAGTACCATTTCCAAAATGTGCTTTTAATTGTTGTAGAGAGAAAATTTCCCATCTATCACTTTCGTTTCCATCTGTAAAAGCAGTGCTAATTCCACTTATGTAATCAGATACATCTTGTGCACTAGGTGCGTAACCAGCTAAATCTGCTTCTGAATCTAAAGAACCAAAACTCATTGCTTTGGCAATAGATAATTCCATTCCTTGTTGAAGGTATGTATTAGCACCACCAACATCATTATTAACTAGTTTCATTTCAGAAATCATAAATTGAGACCATGAAGCTAACATAATTGGTGTTATTCCTGCACCTTGTCCACCTTGATCTAATCCAACACTACCATAACGATCGTCATCAAAATTTCCAGCTGCTGGGTAAACCCCTAAAGCAGTTCTGGTAAAAGTGTCTGGCGGGATACCACCTTGAAAACCGTGATCTCTACCCCAATAACCAGCAGCAACACTACAGTGTGACATATAAGATAAGTAGTGTGCAGGTCTTGGTTCAGATGAACAAAACAAGGATACAGTGTTTGGAGGACATTCTGTTCCTTCAGCATCAACATTTCCAGGAGTACATTCGTTTTGTCTAAAGAAATAATATCTAATTCTAGGGTCATTGTCATTTAACATTTGATCCATTAAATAGTTAGATTTATATCTAGTAGCTCCACCAGAAGTGTAATCTGCTTGATAACCAGGATGTCTGGTATCGTTTGTTTCGCTTTCGTCAATAATTAATATTTGAGTATCATATCTAAATTGAAAATCATCTGCTGTTGAAGAAATGTAATCACCCGAATTAACTATAGCGTTAAATTTACTCATTGCATCGCCATCCACTAATCTAGTGGTTACATAAGCATTCATTTTTAATGTCTTTGCAAGTTTTCTCCATTGATCAAAATCATTATTATAATAAAAATCAGTTTCAATGTTAAGACCTTCAAGAGCTAAATAACTAATCCCTTCATCTAACATTGCTAACGCAGCATCATAAACAAATGCGTCATCATCAGCATTAGGATTAGGGAAGTTTTCTAGATCTGTTGCTTCAGTAAAAGGTACATCACCAAAATAATCAACCAAAGTTATTAAAGTATAAGCTTTTAAAATTTTCATAACTCCAATATGCTTATTAGCTCCTTGCTCCATAGCTAATTCTTCTGCATTTTTCATGTCAGAAAACATTCTTTGGTATGCTATTCTCCATTCAAGATTGGTGCTAGTTGGATCGAACGCGTTAAAGTATGATATACTAGACATTTGATCTATTCTAGTAAGTCTAGCGCCATTTCTACCCATTTCTTCAGCAAATTCCGCAAAATCAACTTGTATTGCTGCAATGTATCTTTCCAAATCACCATTTTCAACGGTAATTTCATTAGGATCATTTAGTATTTCTAAATCTGTGGTTTCACAAGATGTAAAGGTGAAGCCAAGAAATAGTACTAAAATAATTTGAATTTTATTCATATTTTTCATCTTAATTTTGTTTTTTATATTAGAATGATGCAGTTATACTAAAACCATATCTTTTACTACTAGGACCTGTTAATAAATCAAATCCTTGTCCGTTTCCAGATCCAAGTGCTGCAGTATTAGGATCAAAATTAACCCCATCAGGCATATTATAAGCATCGTACCACATATTGTATGCACTAGCTTTTAATACAAGTTTTCCAAAAGGAGTTTTGTCAAGATATTTACTTGGTAAAGAGTATCCTAAAGTCACTTCTCTAAGTCTAACTACAGAGCCATCGTAAATTGATAATTCGTTTGCTGGACTAGCAAATCCATTATCAAAATAAAAGTTTGAATTATTAATTTGAACATCATTAGGTAATCCTGTGTCTTGACTTACTCCTGGTAAAATATATGTTGAAAGTCTATCTACAGTATCTGTAGTTAACCCCCTACCCATAAGAGTAGCAACAGTAGTGGAATAAATATCACCTCCTGAAGTATGATTAATTGCAAATAATAAGGACAACCCTTTATAAGAGAAAGTATTAGTATAATTCATTACAAAATCAGGATTTGGATCACCAATAAATGGAAGTAATCCTTCATCGTCAACCTCTGTAGATGCATAAAAACCAGCACCATCTACTAATAAATTACCATCTTCATCCCGTGCAATACTAGAACCAAATATAGATCCTAATGGGTAACCAACTCTTGCGCCATTTCCTAAATTAGTAAAACCTGCATAGATAATAAGTTCAGAGTCTTGACCTAGGTCAGTAACTTCACTTTCATTGGTAAAGTAGTTAACGTTAAAATTCCAGTTAAAACCATCCGCTTTTTGAATTATGTCTATTCCTAAATCAGCTTCAATACCCCAAGATTGTATTTCACCAATATTTGTGTCTGTAAATCTAGCACCTGTACTTATAGCAATAGGCTGGTCTTCGATAATTAAATCTTTAGTTACTCTTTCGTAATAAGAGAAATCTAAATTAACTCTTCTAAAAAACTTACCTTCTATACCAAATTCTAACTCAGAAAATAATTCTGGTTTAATGTTTGGGTTTCCTACAGATTCACTCGTGGTGTTAATAGTAGTACTGCCATCTCCATTTGGATTTGTCCAACCTTGTGGGTTAAGATCTAAAGTAGTAACAGTTGGATAACCTGTAGCAAAATTTGCAGAAGTACCATAACCTCCTCTAAGTTTTAAATAATTTACACCATTATCAGACTTCATACCTGGCCAAACGCTTGTAGGTATAAAAGATAAACTAGCTGCAGGGTAAAATAATGAATTATTAATTGATGTATTAGATACCCAGTCATTTCTTCCAGATACATTTAGATAAAGCCATCCTTTTATGTCAAAACCAACTTGACCATAAACACCAACAATATTTCTTTTTTCATGGTACTCAATAGCAGCGTGATCTACAAAACCAGAATGATTAAAGAAATCAAAAACTTGTTGGTCTGTACTTGAAGCTCCTATTCTGTTAAAATCTCTATGATTCGAATTAGCTCCAACTAAAAAGTCAATCTTTAAATTATCATTAAATGCAGCATAATTATTACCACTAAAAACAAGTTTGTGGTCCATAATAATGTTACTATTAGTCCAAGTCGAGTAAAAACCAGTGTCAGTTACCACATTGGCAGTTCTACCACCTCTGTTTTGTTGGTTAGTGTTGGCTTCAGAATAAGTATCAACACTTCCTTGATAAGATAAGTTTAAATGATCATTAATGTTAAAATCTAATGCACCATAACCATTAACACGATTTACAGTTTGTTTAAATTTTGCATTTTGAACAGTCCAAAGTGGATGTTGAATAGCATTATCATCCCTATAGTATATACTAGAGC
>JQIA01001381.1_pt1 | contig 13023 bp, 11 predicted proteins | sample 811431 | NCBI WGS metagenome assembly JQIA01 (sample SAMN02998118, study PRJNA258478) | marine sediment metagenome | biome: marine; feature: seafloor; material: sediment; isolation source: oil-polluted sediment collected from 3 locations (0.5 km, 0.7 km and 0.9 km)... | place: USA: Gulf of Mexico ... | reverse complement strand
AATTATTACAGCGAGAATATTGATGTATACGATAAAATCTATGAAGAAGTTCTTAATAAGTTAAATGAAAAGGAAACGCTCTTAAAACAAGAAGAGGCGATATATGAAGAGAGAAAACAAGAAAGGGAAAAGAAAAAGCAAGAAGAAGCAATACAAGAAAAGAAACGATTAGATATAGAAAAAGAATTGAATGAGAGGAAAAAAGAGGAAAAAAGACGGAAGAAAAAGAACAGCCAGTAATGAGACGAGTTAGTGCAAACTATGTTTATCCTGTAAATGGTGAGCCCTTAAAAAATGGCATTATTGAGTTTTCGGATCAAGGAAAAGTTTTAAATATAATAGATACAAAAGGGGAATTACGAGAATCAAGAAACTTAGAATTTTATAATGGTGTTATAATCCCAGGATTTGTAAATACACATTGTCATTTAGAATTATCAGAATTAAAAAACAAAATTGAACAACATAAAGGCTTACCAAACTTCGTAAGTGATATTGTTAAGTATAAACAAAATACATCGATTTCAAATAACATTAAAACTATTGAGTTGTATGATAGTTTGATGAGAAAAAATGGAATTATTGCGGTCGGGGATATTTCCAATACAAACATTACTAAAGGAATAAAGAAAAAAAGCTCAATTTATTATCACACTTTTGTAGAAGCCATTGGTTTAGGAGAGAATTATAAAGAGATTTTCGAGAAAAACATACAACTATACAATGAATTTCGACAAACGGGATTAAGCGCATCAATTGCACCACATGCAGCCTATTCTGTTTCTGAAAAATTATTTCTTCAAATAAAGGAATTTTCTGAAAGCAACAATTCAATTTTATCAATTCATAATCAGGAATGTGAAGCTGAAAATCAAATGTTTATTGATAAATCAGGAGAATTGCTTGAAGTATTAGAAAATGTTGGCGTTAATTTAACGGCATGGAACCCCACTGGCAAGAACTCTTTGGAGTCAATATTAGATTTCTTACCTCAAAGTAATAATATAATATTTGTTCATAATACATATTCAAAAATATCTGATTTAGAATTTGTTAACAGAAACGTTAAGAGTGCATTTTGGTGCTTATGCCCTCTATCTAATTTATACATTGAGAATAAACTTCCTGACTTAAATTTATTTGTTGATTGTATAGATAATGTAACTCTTGGTACCGATAGCTTAGCTTCAAATACCTCTTTATCTATTTTAGAAGAAATGAAGGCTATTGTAAACAATAGTAAAGAAATAGAGTTTGATAAATTACTTCGATGGGCAACACTAAATGGTGCTAAGGCCCTAAATATTGATAATAAATTTGGCAGTATTGAAAAAGGAAAATCGCCAGGGCTGAACTTAATTACGAATTTTAATTTCGAAAAAACGAACATTTCTGATAAAAGTGATATTAAGGTTCTCGTATAGCTAACGCCACGATTCAATAAATATTCCACAGCTTCCTTATCGTATTTTAAAAAATAATCATCAAACCAATCTGCCAGAAAATCATATATTTCTACAAATAAATCTGGCTTGTTGTTTTCAGCAGCTATTGAAATTGAAGTATTTGATCAATAAACTTATTATGAGATATTTTATGCTGTTCTAAGTTTGGATATTTTAATTGTTAAAATAGATTTCTTTTTTCCACGTAAATGATTTTCGGAGAATATTATTTTACATTCTAATCTGTTCTATTATCTGTAAAAATTTATAAATTTGACTAAATTGCAATAAATGATCAGAAAAAAGAGAATTCTAGTTTGCCCATTAAACTGGGGATTAGGGCATGCTGCAAGAGATGTATATTTAATTAATATATTTATTAAGCATAACTTCGAACCAATTATTGCATCAAGTGGTTTTGCTTATGAATTATTGCGACTTGAATTCCCTGAATTACAACACATTAAGCTTTCCGGTTATACTATTCGATTTTCGAAATTTCGTTCGCAAGTTTTTAAGATGTTAGTGTTAATTCCTAAAATAATTTTATGGATAATAAAAGAACATAAAGCACTTAAAAAGATCGTTAATGAAAACAATATTGATATCGTATTTTCAGATAATAGATTTGGTTTGTGGAATAAGGGTACTTATAATATATTTATGACACATCAATTAAAAGTAAAATTCCCAGAACTACTAAAATTTATCGAACCATTATATCAGCTTGTATCATATTATTTTATTAAGAAGTTTAATGAATGTTGGATTCCAGATTATAATGGAGATGTTAATTTGTCAGGAGAATTGTCGCACATAGAAAGCAAATTAAAAAACATTCATTTTATTGGTCCTTTATCAAAGTTTATGGAAAGAACAGAAGAGAATGTGAATTTCAAATTCGACATGCTTTTTATTTTATCAGGGCCAGAACCTCAACGAAGTATTCTAGAAAAGAAGATATACCAGCAAACTCAAGATACTCATTCTAAATACGGAATTGTGCGGGGAACTACATCGATTTGTGAGCATAGCTTTAATTATAAGGTCTATGATATTGTAAGTACAAAAGAATTGCAGAATTTAATTTCGGGATCAAATTTAGTTGTGTGCAGATCTGGTTATAGTTCTGTTATGGATTTGTTTTTGTTAAAGAAAAACGCGGTTTTTGTTCCAACTCCAGGTCAAACAGAGCAGGAATATTTGGCAGAATATTTATATAAAAGAGGATTGTTTTATTATGTTTCACAAAAGAACTTTAATCTAAATAAAATACTGGAGAATGTTATTGATTTTCCGAAAATGCAATTATTTAAAACGAACAATTTAGAAAAAAGAATTGAAGGTTTAAAGGAATTGTAAAAAAAGGATTGAATTACAAAATCCTATAAGCCAACCAAGATATATTTGGTATTGTTCATGAGCTTTAAGTTTTAGTCTGGAAAAACCAATAATGCCAGAAACTATAATACTTGCAATAATAAAATATTCAAAATTAACATTAAGTCGAAAAGAAATGGCCACTAAGGCTCCTGTTAGGCCACCAATACCAATGGTGTGTGCACTTATCTTCCATTTAAATGATAATAAGGAAAGAACAAAAGCAGAACTTGATGCTGCTAATATGAATTTTGTGATTGTTGGTGGTGCACCTAATCGTTGTAATAAATAGTAACAGAAAAAGTACAAAATTGATGTAACAAAAAAGGGGATAAGTCTCTCCCTGTTGTTTTCCATTTGTAAATTTTTTATGATCTTTTGAAAAACAAAGAATGGCACAAAGGTCAACGGAAGTATTAAAGTACTAACACTAACAACAAGAAAAATTACTTTTTTAGCTTGAAAAGGAAGATAATCAAGAACAGAACCAGAATTGTATAAGATTAAAATCCCAATACTTGGAAGTAATAAAGGATGAAAGAGAATAGAAAATATTTTAGCAACTTTTGTTCCCATATTTATAATTCTTTTCGTAATCGGGCAACTGGAATATTTAATTGTTCTCTATATTTAGCAACTGTTCTCCTTGCTATTTTATATCCTTTTTCTTTTAAGATTTCGGTTAGCTTATCATCTGTTAATGGTTTTTTCTTTTCTTCGCCCTCAATACACTCTTTTAGTATTGATTTTATTTCACGTGTAGAAACTTCTTCTCCCGATTCTGTTTGTAAACCTTCTGAAAAAAAGTATTTTAATGAGTAAATTCCAAAATGAGTTTGAATGTATTTGCTGTTGGCAACACGCGATATGGTTGAAATATCTAGATTTGTAACTTCTGCAATGTCTTTTAAAATCATTGGCCTGAGTTCCGACTCCTCTCCTTCAAGAAAATATTTGTATTGATACTCAATAATTGCATTCATTGTAAGTAACAATGTGTTCTGACGTTGTTTAATTGCGTCAATAAACCATTTTGCTGAATCCAACTTTTGCTTAACAAATGTAATAGCTTCTTTATCGCTTTTTGTTTTTTGTTTTTTATCTTTTTGTGAATAGGACTGCAGCATTTCAGTATAAGTATAACTTAACTTAAGATCCGGAACATTCTTTGCATTTATCGTTAGTTGTAAATCACCTTCGTTATTTTCAAGAATAAAATCGGGAACTAAAGTTTGAATCGCTATAGAAGAGTCATTAAAACTACTTCCCGGCTTTGGATTCAATTTTAATATCTCATTTATTGATGTTTTTAATTCCTCTTCAGATAGATTTAATCGAGTTATAATTTTTTCGTAATGCTTTTTTGTAAATTCGTTGAAGTAATATTTTAGAATCTTTCGTGATAAATTAATTTCAGGAATATCCTGATCTTTACTTTCAATCTGAATTAGTAAACACTCTTGTAAAGTGCGAGCCCCAACTCCTAATGGTTCTAAGTCTTGAACAATTCTTAATATATCTAGAAGTTCGTCATCGTTTGTTTCAATGTTTTGTGAAAATGCAAGATCATTTACAATAGCATCTAATTTTCGCCGGATATAACCATCGTCATCAAGATTACCAATTAAATATAATGCAAGGACTTCTTCTTTTTCTGTTAGGTTTTTTAGTCCTATTTGATTTTGTAGATGCTCGCGAAACGACATCCCTGTTGAAAAAGGAATGTCTTCTTTTTTGTCATCTTTTGAATAATTGTTAGCAGATAATTTATACGAAGGAGTATCTTCATCATTTATGTAATCATCTAAAGAGAATTCATCAATATCATTTTCAAGATTCTCTTCAGTAATTTCTTCTTCGTTACCTTCAGTTAATTCTTCTTCTTTTCCTTCTTCAAGCACAGGGTTTTCTTCCATCTCTTTTTTAATTCTTTGTTCAAGCTGAATTGTTGGAATCTCCAACAGCTTAATCAACTGAATTTGCTGAGGCGAAAGTTTTTGTAATAGTTTTTGTTGTAAACTTTGTTTTAACATTTCCTGTACTAAATATTTCTTTAAATTTAATTAAAATTCTGCATTCTTCGGTGTTCTAGGAAAAGGAATTACGTCACGAATATTCGACATTCCTGTAACAAAAAGAATCATTCTTTCGAAACCTAAACCAAACCCACTATGAGGTACTGTTCCAAATTTTCTTGTCTCAAGATACCACCACATATCTTTTTCCGGAATTCCCATTTCTGATATTCGTGCTTTTAATTTGTCATAATCTTCTTCTCTTTGCGAGCCTCCAATTATTTCTCCAATTCCAGGGAAAAGAACATCCATTGCACGAACAGTTTTATTATCATCATTTTGTTTCATATAAAATGCTTTTATATCCTTCGGATAATCTATAAGAATAACAGGCTTTTTATAATGTTTCTCAACTAGATAGCGCTCATGCTCTGATTGTAAATCTATTCCCCATTCAACGGGGAATTGAAATTTACCTTTTTTTGCTGGTTTGGAATTTTTAAGAATATCAATCGCTTCAGTATATGACAATCGAATAAAATCAGTTTCAGCAATAAATTTAAGTTTTTCGATTAGCGGCATTTCTGATCTTTCATTTTGAGGTTTAGATTTTTCATCGTCTAATAACCGTTTTTCTAAGAATGTTAGATCATCAATACAATTGTCTAATGCATATTTAACTAGATATTTTAGCATTTCTTCTGCTAAGTCCATATTGTCTTGAATATCATAAAAAGCCATTTCGGGTTCTATCATCCAAAATTCTGCTAAGTGCCTTGGCGTATTAGAGTTTTCTGCTCTAAAAGTTGGCCCAAAAGTATAAATATTTGATAAGGCCGTTGCCGCTAACTCTCCCTCTAATTGGCCCGATACAGTCAAATTAGTTTCTTTACCAAAAAAATCTTCAGAATAATCAATTTTGCCGTCTTCGGTTTTAGGAGGATTTTCCATGTCTAAAGTTGAAACACGAAACATTTCTCCAGCACCTTCTGCATCAGAACCAGTTACAATTGGTGTATGTAAGTTGTAGAAGTTTTTATCATTAAAAAATTTATGCACAGCAAAAGTCATTGCATGACGAATTCTGAAAACTGCACCAAAAGTATTTGTACGAAATCTAAGATGAGCAATTTCTCTTAAAAATTCTAAAGTATGACCTTTTTTTTGTAAAGGATAAGTTTCAGGATCGGCAGTACCGTATATTTTAATTTCTTTTGCTTGAATTTCTACACTTTGTCCTTGACCCATTGAATTAACTAAAATGCCATTTACACTTAAACTAGCACCTGTTGTTATATCTTTTATTTGATCTTCATTGAAAGCGGCCAAATCAATTACTACTTGAATATTATTTATCGTCGATCCATCGTTTAAAGCAACAAAAGCGATTTGTTTATTACCTCTTTTAGTTCGAACCCATCCTTTTGCATTTACTTCTCGATCAGTATCTGTGGATTGCAATAATTCTTTTATAAAACTTCTTCTTAATTCCATCTGTCTTTGTAATATAATTAACCTCACAAAAATAAGATTTTTCATACGATAAAAAATAGATATTAGGTGATATAAATAACAAAAAACAGGAATTTTACTTGATTTTGAGTGCCATTTATCGTATATTAAAGAAATTGAATTCTAAACTTAAGCTTAGCTTCTTTTCAAGACTTAGGTGATTATCTGAAGATTTAATCAAAAAAACAGGAGACTTATGGAAAAATGGAACATAAAATGCAATGTCTTTGCAACGGATGAAGAGAATTTAAAAATGATGACGATAATTAATGACATTGTCGAGGAGTTTGATAATCTTATTCCTTTAGGTCCTCCACTAGGTTTTAAAAATCTTGAACTAGTTAACGATATCGTTGCTGGTCCAACATTTTATTGGCCTTTGGGTCGCGACAGTTATAAAATTGCATTAAATGTCACAGATTTAAATTACAATCAAATAGCATTTCAGTTTTCTCAACAACTTTGTAGAATTTATTGTGATCCAAGAATGAGAAGTTGGTTTATTCAGTTATTAAGCCACTTGTTTGCATTATATACACTCGATATGTTAGGAGATAAATGGGAAAAAAATCCTCCAAACGAAGAGTTAAAAGATTATTGGTACAATTTTGATTCTTATAAAAGTAATCTCTTAGGTGCAGCCTTTAGTAAAGTTGATATTGTTAAATATCAGGTTGCAAATGAATGGGTACAATATCAGGTTAATAAATTACGCCGGAATACAAAAATTAATAAGGGAAAATTATTAATTATAGCTTTTGAATTACTTCCGATGTTTAAAGAATATCCTGAAAGTTGGCAAATGTTACCATACGTAGGGAAAAGCTCAGTTCCTCCTCCTCCTATAAATCCTAACGAAATTGTGGAAAATAGAGATACCAAACCAGATTTCGAATTATTGATGGAAGGCTTACCAGAAAATTTAGCAGCTTTTGCAAATAAATTTTATGATAAAATAGGAGCTAGAGAGTACATTTAATTTATTGATTTGAATTGTTGCTACCTTATTGATTCTGAAAATTTAAATTTTTAGTTATGGAAGATAAAATAGTAACAATAGCAGTTCATAATTATGCTCGAGCAGAAATCTTGCGCACAAGACTCGAAGCTGAAGGAGTTGAGTGTTATCTAAAAAATATTAATCTAATACATTCTGTTATTGCAGGTGGCGTTAAGGTTCGCGTAAATTCACGTGATATAGAAAAAGCATTACGGATTGTTGAAAAGGTAAGTGATCAGTTTCGCATCGAATATCAAAACAAATCTGCAGATGCCATCAGAAATGTCCAAAGAATACTAGTTCCAATAGATTATAGTGACTATTCTGTTAATGCATGCAGATTTGCCATTGGTTTAGCAGAAAAACTAAATGCAGAAATAAAACTAATGCATGTTTATTATAATCCTGTTGTTAATTCTATGCCTTTAACAGATACATATTATTATCAAGTTAATATGGATGAAATTATAAGGGAAATTGAACTTCGTGCGAAGGAAAACATGGAGAAATTTTATAATGATTTAAAGGAGAAAATAGAAATTGATAATATTCAAGGAGTAAAACTAGATTATTACTTAATTCGTGGTATAGTAAGTGAGGAAATTATTGCAAAAAGCAATGATTATAATCCTGATGTAATAATAATTGGAACGAGAGGGCATGGAGAAAAAGAAAACGACTTAATTGGCAGCGTAACCTCAAAAATTATTGAAGATACAAAAGTTCCTGTATTGGTTATTCCAGAAGATTCAATTTACGAAGGAATAAGTAAGGTAAATGTAATGTATACTACTGATTTTGATGATTCGGATTTTAAAGCACTAAAAAAACTGATGAATATTATGGCTCCTTTAGATATTAGATTATATTGTGTTCATATTGGCTCTTCAGAAGGTCATGCATGGGATAAGGCAAAAATGAATAGCTTAAAAGAAAAGCTATATGCTATATATTCTGATTATGAAATAGAGTGTAATTTAATTGAAGAAGAAGATTTCTTGAAAGGAATACAGGGTTTTATTCGTGAAAAAAACATTGATGTGATCTCTTTGGTAACCCACAAACGCAATTTATTATCGAAATTATTAAATCCAAGTATTGCAAGGAAGGTATTGTTTCATACCAATATTCCCTTCTTAGTTTTTCATGCTAATAAGTAACTTTTAAGAACTTCGGCAATTTTAAGATCTACTTGAGAAGTAATTTTTATATTTTCTTTATTTCCTTTTATAAGGTTTATTTTATGGCCAAGTTTTTCAACAACGCTGGCATCATCAGTAAATGATTCTTCCCATTCTTGTTCGTATGCTTTTATTATTAAGCTACTTGAAAAGACTTGTGGAGTTTGAATTGTTTTGTGTTTATCTCTATTAACAGGTATATTAATTTCAAAATCAACATACCTTAAAGAATCTACAAGATCAACATAAGGAATAGCATTTCCATCACTTAAGGCTTTCTCAAAAGTTTTTTTAATAGTATTCTGACTTACTAAAGGCCTTACACCATCGTGAATTGCAACAATGCCTTCGGAGTCAATTTTAGTAAGAGCGTTTTTTACGGAATGAAATCTGGTTTGGCCTCCTATTATAACAGTATGCTGAATATTGAAATTGTGTTTATTGCATAATTCTTTCCAAACTACAATTTGATTTTTTGGTAAAGCAACTATTAATTTAATTGAGGAGTCAAATTTATAAAATGATTTAATACTCATCATAAGTATTATTTCATTATCAATAGTAAGAAATTGTTTGGGAATAGAACTTTCCATTCTTTGTCCAGAACCACCCGCAACAATTATAACATAACGTTTCATTATTTGCAATTATATTTCTGTTGAGGCATAAAGAAACCGTTTAATACTTCTTTTTGGTGTTTTTTCAAACTCTTCAGGATAAATCTTGATTTTAGAAATTTGCATGTATTTAGCCAAATTAATATTGGCTGTTTTTTTATTTTCTTCCATTATTTCGACTAATCTAGCTTCAGATACCTTTTCAAGATTAACTGCTTCTAAATCTGGATAAACTAATGCGATTAACTTATTGTTTTTTTCAATAATTACCGATTCTTGAACATATGGCATGTTATTTAACCTTGCTTCAATTTCTTCTGGATAGATATTTTCGCCAGAAGGACCAAGAATCAAGCTTTTGTTGCGGCCTTTAATAAACACATAGTCCTCTTTGTCGATAATACCCAAATCTCCAGTATGTAACCAACCTTCTTTATCAATGGCTTGTTCTGTGGCTTCCACGTTTTTGTAATATCCATACATTACATTTTCACCACGAACCATTATTTCACCAATCTCATTATATGGATCATTTGAATCAATTTTTATTTCCAGAGTATCAACTAGTTTTCCTGCAGAACCCGCTTTTGCTTTATCCCAGTTTGAATAACTAATTAGCGGTCCACACTCAGTCATACCATAACCTATTGTAAAGTTGAAACCAATTTTCTTAAGGAATAATTCAACATCTTTATTTAACGCAGCTCCCCCAATGATAACTTCTTTAAAATTACCACCAAATACATCAGTTAGCTTCTTTTTTACTTTGGAATATATTGCTCTATCAACAAAAGGAACACTTAAAAGAAGCTTCATTGAAGTTTTGTCGAGTAAAGGAATAATTTGCTTCTTATATATTTTTTCAAGAATTAGCGGTACACTAATTACAATTGAAGGTTTTACTTCTTGAAAAGCTTGAATGATTATTTTTGGTGATGGTGTACGAGTTAAAAAGTGAATATGGCAACCAATTGTAAAAGGCCAAAGAAATTCAAAAGCGCATCCAAATGTGTGAGCTAATGGAAGAAAGGAAACAACATTATCACCAGGATTTAAAGGCAAATTATTACGTGCATAACGAATGTTTGCAGCTAAACTATTTAATGGTAATACAACGCCCTTTGAAAATCCTGTAGTGCCCGATGTATAATTTAGAACACCTATTTCTGTATTTGATACTTCATCGAAAGTAAGTTTTTCTGAAGTAATGCCTCCTGGATACATATCTTCATAAAAAGTTTCTAGTTTATCGTATATGTTTTTTACGTTTTCGCTTTTGCCCTCAATTACTAATTTATAATCAGACAAGGAGAATACAGCCCTTAAATTTGGCATACTTTTTTCATCAAGATTTTCCCAAATAGAATCTCCAGAAAATAGAACAACGGAGTCTGAGTGATTTACAATATGATGTACATCGTTTGGATGGAAATCGGGAAGAACAGGAACAACAGTAGCTCCATAGGATATAATTGCAAGGTATGTAATTGCCCAGTTTGCTGAGTTTTTCCCTATTAATGCAATTTTGTCTCCTTTTTTCACTTCACACTCTTCAAACATAATGTGAATTTTAGCAATTTTTCTTGCCACATCTTTGTACTTATGATTTTCTCCTTGATAATCTGATAATGCAGGTAAATCCCAATTTTCTTTTAAACTGGTCTCTATGTATTTTATAAAATTTTCTTGTATCATAATGTACGTTTTAGATTAAACTAGAAAAAGTAAACTTATAAAATAAATGGGTATAATCAAATAGGTGTTTACGACTAATTCTTTGAAAACAATACATGACTGCGAACTGTTATAAGTTTACTGCGAAAGTAAAATCACAGAATAATAATTAAATAAGCTAGATTATTTTCATAGTTTTGTGGACTTAATTTTTGGTAAAAGAGGTGAGTGATGGATAAGAATAATAAGGCTGCGGAATTGACAAATAAGCTTAAAGGAAAATCTCCAGAAGAAGTTCTAAGATATTTTATAGATAAGTGTGATCAAAAAGTAGGATTTGCTTCAAGTATGGGAGCCGAAGATCAGGTGCTTACCGATATAATTTGTAAGATTAATAAAAACGTTAACATTTTTACACTTGATACTGGGCGATTATTCCCTGAAACATATAACTTGATTGAAAAAACGAGTAATCTCTATGGAATAAAAATAAAAGTTTTTTTTCCTGATCATACAAAGGTTGAGAAGATGGTTCAAGAAAAAGGAATCAATCTTTTTTATAATAGCATTGAAAATAGAGAACAATGCTGCTATTTAAGAAAGAAGGAACCTTTACATAGAGCCTTTAAAGGATTAGAGGCGTGGATTTGTGGTTTGCGCAGAGATCAATCTATAACTCGTTTTGACAATAAATTGGTTGAATGGGATGAACAGCATGGTTTATTTAAGATTAATCCAATTATTGATTGGACAGAGGAACAGGTTTGGGATTATATAAAAAAGAACAATGTTCCACATAACGAATTACACGACACAGGTTTCCCAAGCATAGGATGTCAACCCTGTACAAGAGCAATTGAGCCAGGTGAAGATGTTCGTGCAGGTAGGTGGTGGTGGGAACAACCAGAAAAACGAGAATGTGGATTACACAATAGACCGGATAATAAATAAAAAAAAGGAGCTAAATTTTAGCTCCTTTGATATTTTATAAAGTGTGTTATATTATTGTATTGCAAATTGTGTAGATCCAATTTCACCACCATCAGCAAAAATATAAACTTCGTATGTTCCAGTTAAAAGAGCTCCATTGTTATCCCAATAAATTACAACGTCTAAATTTTTATTGATATAATCAATAGGACGTTTTGCAGAATACACAACTTTTTGACCTTGGTATTCGAATAAATCATCTTCTGATTTTGCTAAAATATAATCATCAGGTCCAGCAATACGGATATAAATATCACGTTCGCCTGCTTCAGCTAGAACATTTTCTTTTATTCTAAAGTCAATTTTTATTTTTTGAATCTTACTAATTCTCTTTGTAGCTTTTCCTCTTTTGTTTATTGGAGTAGCAGCAATGCTTTCTGTTCTTAAAGTGCTTGCTAATTCAACTTTCCCCGATAAGTTTTTGTTTTGCTCTTCAAGTTCAACATTAGCAGATTTGGCTGCTTTTATTTCATCTTTTACTAGAACATTTTCTGCAACTAGTGCCTGGTTCATCGTATTTAATGAGTCAATCTGACGAACATAACTTTTTGCAACAGATCTTAAAGTACCTAATTCGTTTTGTAGTTGCTTTATCTTAACATAGTTTGTTGCTTTTACAGTTTTAATCTCAGCTAATAAATCATCAATTTTTTCTTTTTCACCAATTAAATGTGCATTTAATGAATCATTGTCTGTCATAAGATCATCATATCCATTACGTAATTGCAATAAATGTGATTGTAAAGAGTCTTTCTCTTCTGTTAAAGCTGTTTCAATTTCGTTGGTTGTTTGACGTTGATCAATATATAACCATGTAACTACAACTAACAAAGCTAAAACTAGAAATAAAATAAACATTAATCCACTTTTGCTTTTTTGTGGTGGAATTGGTGCTTGCTGATTTTCTGTACTTTGATTTTTGTTTTGTTCTTCCATTATTAAATTAGGTTAGGATTTTTTATTTGAGATGCAAATGTATGTTATATTTTCAAAAACTTCAATACCATGCTGATAATAAACGAGTAAATACAAATAAAATTATATTTTAACAATTTTAAAGATCAGAATTTAATCAAAAAAAAGGGCGTAAATTAATGCGCCCTTTTTCTTATTTATGTTTGTTTCAGGGTTAAACTTCGGTAAAGTAAGAACAAACCCATTAGTACTAATGGAATACTTAGCCATTGCCCCATATTTAATGACATGCCT
>JQIA01001380.1_pt1 | contig 13025 bp, 10 predicted proteins | sample 811431 | NCBI WGS metagenome assembly JQIA01 (sample SAMN02998118, study PRJNA258478) | marine sediment metagenome | biome: marine; feature: seafloor; material: sediment; isolation source: oil-polluted sediment collected from 3 locations (0.5 km, 0.7 km and 0.9 km)... | place: USA: Gulf of Mexico ... | reverse complement strand
TTTAATTCTCCTGCAGCTGCTAAATATGGAATTAATGTTAAATGGATTACTATAGCATTGCTGTCTCCTAATTCCCACAATAATTGACGAACAGATTCTACGTATGGTAGCGATTCAATATCACCTACAGTTCCTCCAATTTCGGTAATTACAATATCAAATTCACCAGTATTACCTAATAATTGAATTCGATGTTTAATTTCATCTGTAATATGTGGAATTATCTGAACAGTTTTTCCTAAAAACTCACCTTTGCGTTCTTTATTTATAACAGATTGGTAAATTCTACCAGTAGTTACATTGTTTGCCTGTGAGGTTGGAATGTTTAAAAAACGTTCGTAGTGTCCTAAGTCTAAATCAGTTTCAGCACCGTCATCAGTTACATAACATTCACCATGTTCATAAGGATTAAGTGTTCCTGGGTCAATGTTAATATAAGGATCTAACTTTTGGATGGTTACAGAGTAGCCTCTTTCTTGTAAGAGTCTTGCTAACGAAGCTGCAATAATGCCTTTTCCAAGCGAAGAAGTAACGCCTCCTGTTACAAAAACGTATTTAGTGTTTTTCATTGTTATTAGGTTTGGGCAAAAGTACTAACTCTATTTTAGTTGACAAAAGAGAAAAGTTAAAAAGTTTTAAAGTTGCAAAGTTGCAAAGTTGCAAAGTTTCAAGGTTTCAAGGTTGCAAAGTTACAAGGGTGGTGTTTTATTCGGCCCAAAAATGAATTTTATCTTTGATTATCCATTCAGCGTTTTCTTTTTCTAAATAAAAAAGTCTCCCTTCAGCTGCATATGATCCAGAAACAAATTCAAATAATGCTTGTGTTTTATTATTGTTAAACCCAATTCTAGTAAGATAAATGATACCATAGGAATCTTTGTAATATTCGAAGAAATTTTCCCAATTTAGTTGAATAGCTGTTATATCATTGAAAATATATTGAAGTTCAGCAGTTGAAATTAACATAATTTCTTTATTGTCAATCTGAAATTTAGTATCGAAAAGTGAAGTGTTTAAATTTTTTGAATTAAAATTTTCAAATACTTCAGGGTTGATAATGGCATGAGTTTCAGGAAAATAATCTAAAGATGCTCTTTCAATATCTATTGAAAGATTCCAAGACCTTTGTCGGATAATGTAATTTGAAGTTGAAAGGTGCTGATCATATCCAGAAAAATAATCTTCAATTACTAATGAATAAATAAGATATTCTTCATCAGAAATTTCATCTGGTTCTTCTAAATTAAAAACAGGGCGTGATTCAGAATCTTCAGTACAACTATATAACAGCGTTCCAATTAGAATAAAGAATACAAAATAAAGCTGAAGTGTTTTCATAGACGCAATTTTTAAGATAAATATAGTTTTGTGAGCTAATAATAATAAATTATAATGAAAGTAAGAAAAAAGGATTTGTTATTCAAAAAATTATTACTTTTTCCTTTTACTGCGTATCATAGCTTCAAGCATGTCCCACATTTCTTCAGAAATTTCTTCCAACATATTAAATTCACCTGCTCCCTTTAGCCATTCGCCACCATCAATGGTTATAACTTCACCATTAACATAAGCAGAAAAATCACTCATTAAATAGGCGGCTAGATTTGCTAATTCTTGGTGTACGCCAACTCTACCAACAGGTACTTTCTTTTTCATGTCAAATTTCTCTTTTAAATCACCAGGTAGTAATCTGTCCCAAGCACCTTTTGTTGGAAATGGACCTGGAGCAATAGCATTGGATCTAATTCCATATTTAGCCCATTCTACTGCAAGAGATCTAGTCATTGCTAATACTCCTGCCTTTGCAGTTGCAGAAGGAACTACATAAGCAGAACCTGTCCAAGCATAGGTAGTAACAATGTTTAAAATTGTTGATTTTGGTTGTTTTATTTTAATCCAATGTTTTCCAAAAGCGAGTGTACAGTTTTTGCTTCCTTTTAACACGATATCTATAACTGTATCAAAAGCATTTGCAGATAGGCGTTCAGTAGGACTTATAAAATTTCCAGCGGCATTGTTTAACAATCCGTCAACTTTTCCAAATTTAGCCAGAGTAGCTTCTAAAACGGCTTCAACTTCGGTATAATTACGCACATCACATTGAACGGCTAAAACTTTTCCACCAGTCTTTTCTTCTAACTCAGTTTTAACTTTTTTTAATTTTTCAATATTTCTTGAAGTAATAACTACGTGAGCTCCAAGTTCTAAAAAATAAGTAGTCATGGCTTTTCCTAATCCGCTTCCTCCTCCAGTTACAACAATAACCTGATCCTTTAAACTTCCTTCTTTAAGCATTGGTTTTTGATACATATTTTATTATTTTTTATTTATATAAAAGTATATCTTTTTTATTTTTTACCTTTGAAATATTATTTTTTATTTTTTTTAATAATCTATTTGTCAAAAACAAAACTAATTGTATATTTGCCAACGCTTTCAAGGAGACTTCTTCTTAAAGCAAATTAAGATTAAAAGAAACACGATTTTAAAATATATAAGTAATGCCAAAAAGAACATTTCAGCCATCAAAAAGAAAAAGAAGAAATAAGCACGGGTTTAGAGAACGTATGGCTAGTGCAACAGGTAGAAAAGTGTTGTCAAGAAGAAGAGCAAAAGGTAGAAAGAAATTAAGCGTTTCTTCAGCTCCAAGACCAAAAAAATAATGAAACAATAGTTTTTATATATAAGGTGTTACTTTTTTTAGTAACACCTTTTTTTTATACCCTTTTGATAAGTTTTGAAAACTATTTTGTTGTGAAAAACGAATTTTAGTGATATTTACATATTAATATATTATAACTACCAATGCCAAAAAACACCAACATAAAATCTATTTTAATAATTGGATCTGGCCCAATTATTATAGGTCAAGCTTGTGAATTTGATTATTCAGGATCTCAGGCAATTAGATCGTTAAAAGAAGAAGGGATAGAAGTGACATTGATCAATTCTAATCCGGCTACAATTATGACGGATCCGTCATTGGCAGATAATGTTTATTTAAAACCATTGACTACCAAATCTATTATTCAAATTCTGGAAATGCATCCTACTATTGATGCTGTATTACCAACAATGGGTGGACAAACAGCATTGAATTTGTGTATTGAAGCAGACGATAAAGGTATTTGGGAAGATTTCAATATTGATATTATAGGTGTAAATATTGACGCTATTAATATTACTGAAGATAGAGAACAGTTTCGAAAATTAATGATTGAAATAGGAATTGGACAAGCACCATCTACAGTAGCCAATTCATTTTTAAAAGGAAAAGAAATAGCTCAAGAATATGGTTTTCCATTAGTAATTCGACCTTCATTTACTTTAGGTGGATATGGAGCTTCTATTGTATATGATAAGGAAGATTTTGATGATTTATTGAGTAGAGGGCTAGAAGCTTCTCCAATTCATGAAGTAATTATTGATAAAGCATTAATTGGTTGGAAAGAGTTCGAGTTAGAATTGCTAAGAGATAAAAATAATAATGTAGTTATTATTTGTACCATTGAAAATATGGATCCTATGGGAATTCATACAGGAGACTCAATTACAGTTGCTCCTGCGATGACTTTAAGTGATACAACTTTTCAAAGAATGCGTGATATGGCAATTCATATGATGCGATCTATTGGTGATTTTGCAGGCGGTTGCAATGTTCAATTTGCTGTAAGTCCTGATGAAAAAGAAGATATTATAGCTATTGAGATTAATCCAAGGGTTTCACGTTCATCTGCATTGGCTTCAAAAGCAACAGGTTATCCAATTGCTAAAATTGCGGCTAAATTAGCACTTGGTTATCATTTAGATGAGTTGTACAATCAAATAACCAAAACTACTTCGGCCTTATTTGAACCAGCCCTAGACTATGTAATTGTTAAAATACCACGTTGGAATTTTGATAAATTTGAAGGATCTGATAGAACTTTAGGATTACAAATGAAGTCGGTGGGTGAAGTTATGGGAATTGGGCGTTCTTTTCAAGAAGCGCTACATAAAGCAACTCAATCATTAGAAATTAAACGAAACGGGTTGGGTGCTGACGGAAAAGGAGAACGAGATTATGATACGATCATTCAAAAATTAACATATGCTAGCTGGGATCGTGTTTTTGTGATTTACGATGCTATCCAAATGGGGATTCCATTAAGTAGAATTCATGAGATTACAAAAATTGATATGTGGTTTTTAAAGCAGTATGAAGAATTATTAGCTTTAGAAAATGAAATTTCTACCTATAAATTAGAAAGCTTATCCTATGAATTGTTATTAGAAGCAAAACAAAAAGGGTTTGCCGACAGGCAAATTGCACATATGCTGGGGTGTTGGGAAAGTGAAGTACATGCCAAAAGAACGACATTAGGAATCAATAGAATTTATAAATTAGTAGACACTTGTGCAGCTGAATTTGATGCACAAACACCCTATTATTACTCTACATTTGAAAATAAAATGATTACTTCTGAAGGGAGTTATGCAGATAATGAAAGTGTTGTTACTGACAAAAAGAAAATAGTAGTATTAGGTTCAGGACCAAACAGAATTGGGCAAGGAATTGAGTTTGATTATTGTTGTGTTCATGGAGTTTTAGCTGCCAAAGAAATGGGGTATGAAACCATTATGATCAATTGTAACCCTGAAACAGTTTCTACAGACTTTGATACAGCAGATAAATTATATTTTGAACCTGTTTTTTGGGAACATATTTACGATATTATCAAACACGAAAAACCAGAAGGAGTTATTGTTCAATTAGGTGGACAAACGGCACTAAAATTAGCAGAGAAGCTAGAAAAATGGGGTGTGAAAATTATAGGGACAAGTTTTGAAGCTCTAGATTTAGCAGAAGATAGAAAACGTTTTTCAGAGCTATTAGTCGACTTAGATATTCCTTTTCCACAATATGGAACTGCAACTACTGCAGATGAAGCATCTGTAATTGCAGATGATCTAGACTTTCCAATATTAGTTCGTCCATCTTATGTATTAGGAGGGCAAGGAATGAAAATTGTAATTAATAAGGAAGAATTAGAAAAGCACGTAGTAGATTTATGGCGTAAAATGCCAAATAATGTATTGTTGCTAGACCATTATTTAGACGGTGCTATTGAAGCTGAAGCAGATGCAATATGTGACGGTGAAGATGTTTATATTATAGGTATTATGGAGCATATAGAACCTTGTGGAGTGCATTCAGGAGATTCAAATGCAACATTGCCTCCTTTTAATCTGGGGGAATTTGTAATGCAACAAATTAAAGATCACACTAAAAAAATAGCATTGGCTTTAAAAACTGTTGGATTGATTAATATTCAATTTGCTATTAAAGACGATGTTGTTTATATCATAGAAGCCAATCCAAGAGCTTCACGAACAGTACCTTTTATTTCTAAAGCGTATCAAGAGCCCTATGTCAATTTTGCTACTAAAGTAATGTTGGGAGAAAATAAGGTGAAGGATTTTAAATTTAATCCGAAATTAGACGGATATGCGATAAAGCAACCAGTATTTTCATTTAATAAATTTCCTAATGTTGATAAAAAATTAGGACCAGAAATGAAATCTACAGGAGAAAGTATTCTGTTTATTGATAGTTTAAAAGATGATCAGTTCTATGAGTTGTACTCTCGTAGAAAAATGTACTTGAATAAATAGTAGTACACAAGTCACTATTGATTTTTTGGAATCAGTAAAAAGTTAATAGTGACTTCTACTGTTTCAGCCACTTTTTTTCTAATTAATTTAGGGATATTTATATTAAAATCTTCTGGGTTTAATATAAGAGTTGATGATAGTTGAATCTTATTTTCAAAAGAAGCTATTAGTAGTTGAGGTTCAATTCTGATTTTTTTTCCGTGGAAAGTTAATTCTCCTGTTGAATGAAATAATTTAGGAATATCTGTTAGACTATCAATTGAAAAATTGTGAATCTCACCAGTAAACGTCGCTTTAGGAAATTTACGAGACTTCGCATAATTTTCATTAAAATGTTCCTCCATTAAAGCAACTTTAAACCGAAATCCCTTTACAAGTGCCAAAACAGCAATATCGCCAGTTTTAACATCTAAAATTGAAGTTACAGTGTTATTATTAGCCTTCACCTCTTCAAACAACGGTACTGAAGCTTCAAATTTTATACTTCCAGACTTTGTGTAATATTTCGATTGACTGAAAATACTACTTGATAAAAGAAGAATAAGAAGGAGAAGGTTTTTCATGTGTATTTACTCAAGTAATCCGTCAGTTTGCCAGTCTTTTACAGCTTGAATTTGGCTAGAGCTTAACATACTGGCATTTACAGGCATATCACCACTTTCAATTTGAGCTATTAACCCTCTATTTTGCACGGCATCTTTTACATTTGTATAGGTGGTAAGTGCCATTGGAGCACTATTTACAGGTGGATTTGTATGACAGTTTAAACAGTTACTATCAATAATAGCCTTTACTGTATTTGTATAAGTTACAGGATCATTTGACGGTGGAGGGTCATTTATTATTGGCCCGGTATCATCATCGCTATCATTAGAACATGATGTTAAAAATAAACTGAACATAATAACAAAAAGTAACATAAATTTTTTCATGATATTTAATTTTTAGTTAGTAATGTTATTTATAGTCGTTCTAAATTACAAAAAATTACATATATTTACTATAAAAAGAAAGAAAAACGTCTTAATAGCGACGAAATATTAACATATAGTTAAAAAAACGCATTATATGTTGTGAATAAGTTAATACAGAAAATAGGGGTTCTAATACTAGTATTGTTAGTTAGTGCAATTGCAGTCTATACATATGTCTATAAAGGTCATAAAAATATAACTTTAGAGACTCCTGCATTTATTAGTACTCCTTCAAGTATGATACAAGAATTTTCGTTAGATATTGAAGCTTCTTCAGAAAAATACTTAGATAAAATTATTCAATTAAAAGGAGTTGTAACCCTAGTAGAGAAAAGCATTATAGTAATTGATCAAAATATTACTTGTTATTTTGACGATGCTGTTGATAGGAATTTATTGTTGAATCATTCTATTACAATTAAGGGTAGATTCTTAGGTTATGATGAATTACTTGAAGAAATTAAAATTGACCAATGTATTATAATTACAGATTAATAAATAAATTTTAACATTATGAACAAAATTGTACTTACCATTCTAGTATTTGTCTCATTCGTAAGTTATTCTCAAGATTTATTGGATGAATTAGATAAACAAGTTAAAGTAGATAGTTCTGTTACTTCTGCGTTTAAAGGGTTGAAAATTATCAATTTGGAATCAACCAAATTAGCAGCCAAAAAAGATTTTTATTTTGTTATTGCCCATCGTTTCGGATCTATTAAAGGAGGTGCAGATGAATTATTTGGATTAGATCAATCCACCATACGTTTTAGTTTTATTTTTGGTGTGAATGACTGGTTAAATTTAGGTATTTCAAGAAGTTCTTATAATAAAACCTATGATTTTACTGTAAAATATAGATTGTTTCAGCAAACTGAAAATGGTTTTCCAGTGAACCTTGTAGGCTTCCATAGTTTAGCTATCAATTCAGCAATAGATAGTGATAATTTTACCAGTTTTGAGTTTAAACACCGTTTAATTTATTTATCAGAATTGCTAATTTCAAGAAAAGTTAGTGAAAAAGTTTCTTTGCAAATAACACCTATTGTGTTTCATGAGAATTACGTTTCTAACCTTTCACAAGATAATACACAGTTTGCTCTTGGTACTGGGGGGAGATATAAGCTAAGTGATTTTGTGACTTTAAATGTTGACTATGCCTATCATTTAAATAGAGCTGATACAAGCCCATTCAAAAATCCGTTATCTATAGGTGTAGATATAGAAACTGGAGGTCATGTATTCCAAGTTCATTTCACCAATTCTCAACCTATGTATGATGCTGGTTTTTTGACGAACGCTTCTGGTGATTGGGCAGATGGAGATTTCTTTTTTGGATTTAACCTATCAAGAGTATTTTAAAAGAGTATTATTGAATATTCTTTAATTTTCCTTCATTATTTTAATAAAAATTCAAATTTCAATTGAATAAATTGAAGATTGAAAAGTCTTTTATTCTGTAAAAATTGTTACAAACTTTAGAAGTGTTTTATTTCGAAAGAGTGTAAGTATCTTAAATACAATCTATTACATCTTAATGTTTCAAAAAATAACAATTATTTTGACTCAAAATTAGCTGACATATATCATTGTAACTCTTGCTTTATTCCTATAATTTTACTGAGTTAAAAATCAGTAGAATAATTATGATTTGCAAAATATTCTCAATTTTACATTTTCATTTTGCAAATTTTCATATATAAATACATAGAATAATGAAAGAAGAGAAATCTAAATTAATTTGTGATGCTAATGAAGCTGTAGCAATTGTAGCTCACAAAACAAACGAAGTTTGTGCAATTTATCCAATTACACCAGCATCACCTATGGGTGAACATGTTGATGTATATAGTGCCAAAGGGCAAAAAAATATTTGGGATAATGTTCCAAGAATTGTTGAGATGCAAAGTGAAGGTGGTGCAGCAGGTGCAGTACACGGATCTTTAATAGGAGGAGCTTTAACGACTACATTTACTGCATCACAGGGATTGTTGTTAATGATACCTAACATGTATAAAATGGCTGGAGAACTATTGCCATCAGTTATTCATGTGGCTGCAAGAACAGTAGCTACACATGCATTGTCTATTTTTGGTGACCATTCAGATGTTATGGCAACTAGAGCAACTGGTTTTTCTATGTTATTTGCAGGGAATGTTCAAGAAGCACATGATTTTGCATTAATTTCTCAAGTGGCTACGCTTAAGAGTAGAGTACCATTTTTAAATATATTTGATGGTTTTAGAACTTCACATGAAATTTCTAAAATTGACGCTATTCCAGATTCAGTTATAAAATCAATGATGCCAGAAGATGAGGTGATGAAACATAAAAAGCGTTCATTAGACCCAGATAACCCAGTAATTAAAGGAACAGCACAAAATCCAGATGTATTCTTTCAAGCTCGTGAAACTTCAAATACATTTTATCAAAAAGTTCCTGAAATTGTACAGGATACTATGGATGAATTTTACAAACAAACAGGTAGAAGATATAGCTTATTTCATTATGTTGGACACCCAGAAGCTGAAAAAGTAATAATTATAATGGGATCAGGAGAAGGTCCAGTTAGCGAGACTATTGATACCTTAGTTGAACAAGGAGAAAAAGTAGGAGCATTATTTGTACGTTTATACCGTCCATTCTCTGTATACGATTTCCTTGAAAGATTGCCTAAAACAGCTAAAAAAATTGCTGTTCTGGATAGAACTAAAGAGCCAGGAAGTATTGGAGAACCATTGTATTTAGACGTAGTAACTTCATTTGTTGAAATGGGAGAATCTATGCCAACAATTGTTGGAGGTAGATATGGTTTATCTTCGAAAGAATTTACTCCTGCTATGGTAAAAGGTATTTATGATGAATTAGAAAATAATTCACCTAAAAACCATTTCACAATTGGTATTAATGACGATGTTACACATACAAGTTTAGCATACGATTCTGAATTTAAATTAAATAAGGATACATTTAATTGTATGTTCTATGGTTTAGGTTCTGATGGTACCGTAGGAGCAAATAAAAACTCTATTAAAATTATTGGTGAGACTACTGATAATTATGTTCAAGGATATTTTGTGTATGACTCCAAAAAAGCAGGTGCACAAACAGTATCACATTTACGTTTTGGACCAGATCCAATTTATTCTTCATATTTAATTAGTAACGCCAACTTTATTGCGTGTCATCAACCTAATTTTATTAAAGAATATGACATTCTAAAAAACATTAAAGAAGGTGGTACATTCTTATTAAATACACCACACTCAAAATATAAAGTTTGGTCTGAATTACCAAGTATTATTCAACAAAGAATTATTGAGAATAACGTTGAATTTTATGTTGTAGATGCAAGTAAGGTTGCTCAAGAAGCGAATCTAGGTAAGCGTACAAACACAATTTTACAAACATGTTTCTTTGCAATATCTGGAGTTTTACCAAAAGATGAAGCAATTAAGAAAATTAAAGATGCAATTGTAAAATCGTATTCTCATAAAGGTGATAAAGTTGTAGAAATGAACTTTAATGCTGTAGATAAATCGTTAGAAAATCTTCAAAAAGTTGAATACCCTCGTCATACAACAAATGAAGATGGATTAGTACCTATGATGACTGATAAGGCAGATGATTATGTAAAAGAAATTTTAGGAACTATTTTAGCTGGTAACGGAGATTCTTTACCAGTAAGTGCATTCTCTGTAGATGGAACATTCCCAACAGGAACTACACAATTTGAAAAACGTGGTATTGCAGATGTTGTGCCAGTGTGGGATGACGCAGATCTTTGTACACAATGTAATAAATGTGTTGCTATTTGTCCTCACGCTGCTATTAGAGCGAAAGTTGTTTCAAATGATTTATTAAGTGATGCGCCTGATTCATTGAAACATGTGCCAGCAAAAGGTAGACCATTTGATAAGGAAAGTGAAAGTTATATTTTACAAGTTTCTCCTGAAGATTGTACTGGTTGTGACCTTTGTGTTGCTGTTTGTCCAGCAGAAAGTAAGGAAGTTGAAAATACTTTTGCAATTAACTTAACTAAGAAAGCTGACGTAGAGAAAGTAGAAAATACAAACTGGGATTATTTCATTGATCTTCCAGATTATGATAGAAAAGAATTAGTAATCTCAACAGTAAAAGGTTCTCAATTTTTAGAACCATTATTTGAGTTCTCTGGTGCTTGTTCAGGATGTGGTGAAACACCATATATTAAGTTAATTACTCAATTGTACGGGGATAGCATGTTAATTGCAAATGCAACAGGTTGTTCTTCAATTTACGGAGCTAACTTACCTACAACACCTTATACAACTAACAAAGATGGTCGTGGACCAGCTTGGGCAAATTCTTTATTCGAAGATAATGCTGAATTTGGTTTAGGAATGAAATTAGCACTTTCTAAAAAACAAGAAATTGCAGTTGATTTATTGAAATCTTTAGAAAGTAAAATAGGAAGTAGTATTGTTGAAGGAATACTTGACAATGCTGAAACTAACGAAGCTTTAAAAGAAGAAAAATTAAATCAAATTGAAGAGCTAAATGGTATTTTAGATACAATTGACACTAAAGAGGCTAAAAATTTAAGAAACCTTTCTGAGTACTTACGTAAGAAAGATGTTTGGATCTTTGGTGGAGATGGTTGGGCTTATGATATTGGTTACGGTGGTTTAGATCATTTATTCTCTTCTGGAGAAAATATCAATGTCTTAGTAATGGATACTGAAGTTTATTCAAATACAGGTGGACAAATGTCTAAAGCAACACCAATGGGAGCAAGTGCTAAATTTGCTATTTCAGGAAGAACAACTTCTAAGAAAAGCTTAGCATTACAAGCCGTTTCTTATGGAAACGTATATGTAGCTCAAATTGCAATAGGTGCAAAAGACAACCAAACCTTAAAAGCTATTGAAGAAGCAGCTGCTTATCCAGGACCTTCTTTAATAATTGCATATTCTCCTTGTGGTGAACACGGTTACGATTTAAAAGACGGAGCTGCACATCAAGAGAAAGCAGTTGAAACAGGTTATTGGCCATTATTTAGATTTAATCCTTTAGCAAATAAAGGGAAAAGATTTAAATTAGATTCTAAAGCTCCTGCAGCACCATTAGAAGACTTTATGTATACTGAAACACGTTTTACAAGAGTTGTAAATGATAATGCTGAATTAGCAGCTGAATTATTAGTGAAGGCTCAAGAACAAGTTGATGTTCAATGGGAAAGATTAGAACTTTATAAAAATTTATAAAATAGATTAATTTTTAAAGTGCCAAGTACAAAATACTTGGCACTTTTTTGTACCTTTAAGTTAACTATTTATTTTTTTGTAACTGAGTATATTCTAGTTCTTTGAACAAAAAAGTAATATTTAAATAAATCATAAACGTTACATAGATGAAAACAAGATCAGAAGCTTTTTTAAGCGAAGCAGCAAAAAAACTTAAAATTGCGAAAGAAGAAATGTTTAAGCCAGCCGAAGATATTGTTAGTTATTCGGTATGTAAAAACTCACAATTCGCTATAGAAAATTTTCTAAAAGGGTATTTAACACAAAAGGAAGTAAAGCTTCAGCCAAACGAAACTATTGCTTCTCTATATGATAAGTGTATTGCAATTGATAAAGATTTTAAAGCCATAGAAATGGGTGCTATTGGATGTAAAAATCATTCCATAGACTCTAGATATTGCTCTGAAGTTGACTCTGTAAGTGCATGTTTTGACACTGCAGATAATATAGACACTTATTTGAGAAAAAATAAGATTGTTTAATACACTGTTTTTTTTGTTTGAGAAAGAAAAAACTTCCTGTACATTTGTGTAAATTACTTTTGCGATGAATTATATATTATTTGATGGTACAGTTCGAAATGCACTATTGCCATTTACATATACAAAACCTGTTGCAGATTTACGAATAGGAATTCTTACCATTCGTGAAAAATGGGAAAAACAATTAGGATTTACAACTACTACACTTACTGAAGAATATTTAGAAGAAAAATACCCAATGGTAGAATTGGAGCAAAATATTATGATAAATGCTTCTTTTTTACCTACAAAAGATCTTGTTAAGAGGGTTAAAAACCTTAAGGAAAACGAGGCTATTTTTAAAAATGAAGAAGTAATTGCTTTTTATACTACAGAAACACAAGAAGCTGTCAATTTTAGTAATTACAAACAAATGGAATTTGATTTTGATTTGCTTCAAATTAAAAATACCTGGGATATTTTTTCATTAAATGATCAGGCTATTAGTGATGATTTTGAATTAATTACTAAGGGTAGAAAATCACAACTAATTCCAGAAGGAGTCCAATGCATAAATTCAAAAAATATATTTATTGAGGAAGGAGCTCAACTTATTTTTACAACCTTAAATGCTACTGAAGGCCCTATTT
>JQIA01001379.1_pt1 | contig 13029 bp, 18 predicted proteins | sample 811431 | NCBI WGS metagenome assembly JQIA01 (sample SAMN02998118, study PRJNA258478) | marine sediment metagenome | biome: marine; feature: seafloor; material: sediment; isolation source: oil-polluted sediment collected from 3 locations (0.5 km, 0.7 km and 0.9 km)... | place: USA: Gulf of Mexico ... | reverse complement strand
GTTAATAAGGGTTATTAAGCCCTGAGCTGATGAAACTTCATCAACCTGCGTGCAGTATACCAACGGAATTTCCCCTGTCAAGCGTGTTTTTTGTATCAATGATACTTTAACGATTGACTTAACCAAACCTTCACTTTATAATAACCACGAATTTATTTTTATCGGAGATTATATACCTGTTCGGACTTACCGACGGGTGTTTTGCCATAAGGCATTCCCTTATTCAAAAGGGATATAGCAGTATATTTTGTTTTTTCTGCCCCATTAGATCATTTAAGTTCTAGGGGTTTTAATAACCTTCATGGAGAGAAATCGCTATGAATGTTTTAAAAGTTGTTTTTTGCCTGCTCTTGGCAGGTTCGGTTGTTGCTCCTTATTCCGCTTTTGCAGCTTCTTCAGGAAGCTCTAACGGAGCTATTACTACCAGCTCCCGCGTAAAACCCAAATGTAGCACCGACCAAGTCGCAAGAAAAGTGGGAAAAAATTGGACTTGCTCTCAAATAGCACATCCAGCCAGAAAACCATAGATTTCCTCTCGGAGCTGCCTCGTGCAGCTCCTATATTTAACTCTACTCCCCATACCTTGCACGATATTCCCGCATTTTATCCAAAGAATCTTCCATACCTTCTTTCTGAGATAAGTATTCTATAATATCGTCCATCTTAGCGATACTAACTACATCCAGCCCAAATTCATCTTTCAGCTCTGTAATGGCGGATTTATCACCATTTCCTTTTTCCTGTCTATCAAGTGAAATAAGCACACCAGCAGTCTTCGCACCATGAGCCTTTATAATCTCCAATGATTCCCGAACAGAAGTTCCCGCAGTAATCACATCTTCCACAATAAGAACCTTTCGTCCTTCCAAAGGATGTCCAACAATTACGCCACCGTCCCCGTAAGTCTTTACTTCCTTACGATTAAACGCATAAGGGATATCCTGCCCCGAATCGGATAATGCCACGCTCAACCCCGCCACCAACGGTATTCCTTTATATGCAGGTCCATATAATAAATCGTATTGCAAATCAGAAACTCTAAGAGCCTCAGCATAAAACCGAGTTAATTTCGCCAAACTCCCGCCAGTATTAAACAGTCCAGAATTAAAAAAATACGGACTGACCCGTCCAGATTTTAATTTAAACTCCCCAAATCGCAATACGCCAAGAGCAATAGCGAACTTTATAAAATCGTGTTTGAATTTTTCCATATTATCCTTATAGTGTTCTCATGTTAGAATTAAATAATATAAAGAAGTCGTACAAACAAGGAAAAACGCCTTTGGTGGTGCTTGATGATGTTTCAATTAACATAAAACAGGGCGAGGTTGTTGCTCTTGTGGGTGCGTCGGGATGTGGAAAATCTACTATGTTACATATCGCAGGGTTATTGGATGATGAAGATGCGGGCGATGTTATGGTGGATGGAAAAGCCACAGCTGCCATGTCCGATAGAGAAAAAACACAAATCCGCCGTAATACAATCGGTTATGTGTATCAATTTCATCATTTATTACCAGAGTTTTCCGCATTGGAAAATATAGTTCTTCCGCAATTATTAAATGGAATATCTACAAAAGATGCAGAAACACGAGGGTATGAGCTGTTGGAGCTTTTGGGATTGGCAGACCGTGCGAAACATCGTCCTGCGGAATTATCGGGTGGTGAGCAGCAAAGGGTTGCTATGCTTAGAGCTTTGGCAAATAAGCCGAAGATTTTACTAGCCGATGAACCAACGGGAAATCTAGATCCGAAAACTGCGGATATAGTATTTGATATGCTAATTGATTTGGTGCGGAGAGAAAAATTAACCGCTCTTATCGCAACGCATAATCTTGAATTGGCAAAAAAAATGGATCGTGTGATTCATTTGTGAAATTTTACAGAAACAAAGTTTTGAAATAACTAATTATATGAAATTTTTTATCCTACTTGTTACCAGTATATTGCTTTCCACTTCTTTTGGTACAGTAAGCAATAACGAAAATTTATGTTTACGATGGATGGATATGGGGTATGGTGAGTTTTATACAAAAAAATCTGTTATAGACAACTGTGATAATCAATCCTTCAAGGTGTTAAATTACGAATTCGCAAAAGATAAGAATTTCGTCTACTATAAACCAATGCCAAATGCAAATAACATGACAATTATTGTAGAGCAATTTGACTCTAAAACTTTTACTCTTTCTCCTATTTGTTCATCGTATGCGAAAGACAAAAATCATATTTATCACTATGGTAAAACAGCAAAAAAAGACGATCCTCAAGCTTCATATTGTTTTGATTTTTTGGCTATTTTAAAATACAAAATAGAACTCATAAAGGTAAATGGAATACAAGATTTTGAAAGTCTATTCAGTTTTTAGTATTTAACATAAAATATAATATAACTTGACGCCAAAATAATACTTGGTATAAGTAATGCATCTTTTCAAAAATATCCCATTCAGGGAATTTATTTTACAACAATAATTAAAATCAAAAAATAATCATGAATTTACAAGAACTAAAGGGCAAAACCCCGAGCGAGTTATTGGCTATTGCAACCGAGCTTGAAGTAGAAGACGCAAGCGGAAAATTAAAACAAGATATAATCTTTGCAATAATGAAAAAAAGAGCAGAGCAAGGCGAAATCACTGGTGGCGGTGTGCTTGAAGTTCTTCAAGACGGATTCGGATTCCTTCGTTCAGCAGAAGAAAATTACTTTCCCGGATCGGATGATATATATGTTTCACCTAGTCAAATAAAACGATTCGGATTGCGTAAAGGAGATACAGTAGAAGGTGAAATTCGCGCACCAAAAGGAGCGGAAAGATATTTTGCATTACTTAAAGTTACAACAATTAACTTCACAGAGCCTGAAAAAAATAGACATAAAATAGCATTTGATAACCTAACTCCGCTATATCCAGATGAGCAGCTTGTGTTGGAAGTTGATCATAAAATGCCTGATAAAGACTTCAGCACACGGATTATTGATTTAATCGTGCCGATTGGAAAAGGACAACGGGCATTGATTGTTGCTCCTCCGAGAACTGGTAAAACAGTGCTTATGCAAAACATGGCACAGGCGATTACTACTAATTTCCCAGATGTAATTTTAATGGTGCTATTGGTGGATGAGCGTCCTGAAGAGGTGACAGATATGTCGCGTTCTGTAAAGGGAGAAGTGGTTAGTTCTACATTTGATGAGCCAGCAACTCGGCATGTTCAGCTTGCGGAAATGGTGATTGAAAAAGCAAAACGTCTTGTGGAACATGGCAAGGATGTCGTGATTTTACTTGACTCCATTACGCGTTTAGCACGGGCATATAATACTGTTGTTCCTTCATCGGGTAAGGTGCTTACTGGTGGTGTGGATGCTAATGCATTGCAAAAACCAAAGAGATTCTTCGGTGCGGCGAGAAATATAGAAAACGGTGGGTCGTTGACTATTATCTCTACTGCGTTGATTGAAACTGGGTCGCGTATGGATGAAGTTATCTTTGAAGAATTCAAAGGTACGGGTAATAGTGAGATTATCTTGGATAGGAAGCTGTCGGATAAACGGATATTTCCTGCGATTGATATTACGAAATCTGGAACTCGTAAGGAGGAATTGTTGGTTGGTCAGGATTTACTTACGAAAATTTGGATATTGCGTCGTATTTTAATGCCGATGGGTGTTATTGATGCAATGGAATTTTTACAGGGTAAGTTGAAGAATTCTAAGACTAATGCGGACTTTTTCCAAAGTATGAATTCTTAAAAAATCTCGCAATGAGTTTGAAATTTTAGGAAGTTATGCAATAGGTCTGTAAACAAAACCGCCCCCCACAAGGTATAAAACCTTCGACATAAGTCGATTAAGTGAGGGGTTGCTTTAGCTCATTAGCGAGTCTGCTGCAACGGATAACCGTTTTTTTGCAGAACCGCTTGAGCTTCCAGTTGATTGGCTAAGTTCATCTGATTCCGTGCTTCAGCGTGTCTGCCGAGTTTCTTCAAAGCTGTAGCGTTTTGACGCAGAGCTTGAGGAGAAACCTGTCTAGCTTGTTGCATCTGCTGGGGGTAAACACCTCCAACCTGTTGCAATTGCTGAGGTTGCTGAGGAGTGTTCATTGCTCCCATCAACTCTCCACCAATGAAGCCAAGACCAGCACCGATCAATGTTGAGCTTGTATCGTTTCCAATCGCTTGTCCCAAGATAGCTCCAGCACCAGTAGAGTAAAACGGATTTACCTGTCCATTTTGATTCTGCATAGCAGGACATCCACTCAAGATAAGGGCTAAGGAAAAAAGAGAAACAACCATAGCCAAAGTTTTGAAATTTACAGTTTTCATAATACACCTCGTAGTAATGAGATTTAATAAGAGCGACGAAGTTGTCGCGGGTTATAATAGTGGAACAAAACTAAACTCTCTCAAAAAGAGAGGGGTGTTGCTGAATTAGTGTTTTAAAAAATAAAAACAAAAAAGATGTAACTTTAGAATAGCATCCAATTGTTACCAATTTATGAACGTGTGAGAAGGTTTTTGAATTTTTCGCATTAAAAATCACATAACATATTTATCCATTAAATATATCGAAAAGAATGCGACAATAGAAGAGCCGATAAAAAGTGTCGTGATGTATACAATAAAGCCAAATACGCTTTCTATTAGTTCAGATTTTCTATTTGGGTTTTTATACTTATATTCTTTTTGTTTTTTCTCTTTTTTTTCTTTTTTTTCTTTCGTCATAATCTCCTCCCAAAGGCAGTAATAAAAAATGACCACCAAAAATTGGTAGTCAGGGAGTTCGAAAAACCGCACAAAAGAACAGCCATGACGCTTTCAGCGTAAGCCTATTGTATAACGCCATCTCCCCAACCTATTTTTATAGGAGAACAGCACCAACTTTTACGATGGGTACCCATCGCTTATGTGAAGGGATTCGAAGCCCTGAGCTAATCAAACATAATTAACCTGTGAAGGATTATATATACGAGAATTTTCTTGTCAAGCGTGTTTTATGAAAAAGTTGCCCACACTTCCGCAATAAAAAAAACCGTCATAATATCCCTCAAAACAACACAGGAAAAACTATGACAACAATAAATCAACATTCTCCAATAGTCGCATTTGATAAATCAGCAGTTATCGCAATATCAACTACAACATCCGCAGAAATAAACCTACAAGGAACAACTCTTTGTGGATTATTCATTCCTGCAACAATGACAGGCACATCACTAACTTTCCAAGTATCAAACTCAACAGGTGGAACTTTCTATGACGTAAGAGACGTATACAATAACCTCGTAACAGCAGAAATAACCAATGGGGATTTCGTATCAATAGACCCAACTTTATTCGCCGGTATTCAGTTTGTAAAAATCGTTAGTAGCAATACAGAAGCCGCGGAAAGAACAATAGGTTTAGCAGCAAGGGCGGTATAAATGGGAAAATTATTAACAATACTGGGAGGTGGCGAAAACTTTTCGCCTCTCTCCATTGGAAACTTGGAATTATGGCTTGATGGTGCCGATGAAAGCACCAAAACATATAGTTTCTGGAACCCGTTCTATACCGTTTCGGGAACTCAAGGAACAACGGTATTAACCGCATCCGCCGATGCTTCGGGAATACTAGATTCCGATATGATTATACGTGTGGGGGCAAGTGATGTATATGCCGTTGATTCCGTATCAGGAACAACAATAAATATAAAAAGCTCGCTGACAACGGATTACACCGATGTATCAATGTATAGAAAAAATATCTCTGCTTGGAATGATAAATCGCCTCAAGCAAATAACTCTGTTCAGTATAACGAAACATATCAACCGATTGCATTGTCTGCATCTAAAAACGTAAGGTTTGATAACGACTTTTTAGATACTGTAAACAATTCAAACATAACGGGAAATCCTGATTTTACCGTATGTATGGTTCATAAATTAAATGAAACGGAAGGTGGAAGTTATGGTGGTTGGTTCGGATGGGGACCTGCGACATCTGGAGAAGTGGCATTTTGCGGACGCGGATTAAACACTGAAAGTAAATACGCTCTTGGATTTTTAGGAGCGGGTAATGACGGTGGAACGCTGGATACAAATCTAAATTGTTTGACATGGCTTCGTGAAGGAGGAGCTAATGGCGGACATACGGGAAATACGCTTTATAAAAACGGCTCTGAACTTAGTCTTGGAAATGTTATGGGTGGAACTTCTGTGAATCTTACTGCTACGCCTTATAAAATCGGACGGAATATCAATGGTGGTATATTAAATGAAATATCTGAAATTTTGGTATTTAGTAAGAAATTATCTGATTTGGATCGCGTGGGTGTAGAGACTTATTTACGTAAGAAATGGGGTGTTTAGCAACTATTTGTAATTAAATACGGTTTGGTTGAGGGCGGTATAATCTACGCGTCTATCAAGATGTAGAAACCCCTCACCAAGCCCGATACTCCAACCATTCATACATGCAATAAATATCAACTTTTCACGAAGAAATTTATCCATAAATCGCGTTGAAATATCCACAGCAGATGCACCACCCGTAGCACGAAATGGTTTGTCAGATACATGAAAACTTCTCTCATGTCCGCCGATTTTTTTATTATATTCAAAACTACGACAACATGAATTTACAATCATAACATGACCAAAAGCCTGCCGTAATTTATCCAGCTTTTCACCAAATCCACAGGCAAGCTGAACCTTTTTTGTAAGTGGACATTGTAGTTCCGTATCTTTAAAATACACTAGCATTTGAAAAATATATTGTATATGCTTTCACTCAGGAAGGAGCAGAAATATATATGCAAGAAAAAAAACTATCGCGAAAAGAAGTGGAAGATTCCATCAGAGGAAGTTTAGCCGACGATATAATAAGCGATGAAATTGTGGATTTCACAACGGATGACGCGAATATTATAGAACTCACGGCGGATATGGAGGTGAATAATGATTCAGCTTCGGAAGAAAAAAATGTTTTTTCCGAATTACCAGAATCACAAATAAATCCATTTGCTCAGGATGAAAAATCAACGGATAATGTGGACGGATTAGAAGATAAAGTTGAAAAAGCTATTCAAAAATGGTTGGATGAAAATTTACACAAAATAGTAGCCAAAGAAATAGAGGAAGAATTTAAAAGAATTCATGAGGAAAATGAATAAAATTATAGCAATTGATGGACCCGCGGCATCGGGTAAGGGAACGCTAGCTCGCAAATTGGCAGCTCATCTCGGGCTGAAATATTTGGACACGGGGAGTTTATACCGTGCGGTGGCGTTAAAAAAATTGGAAACTGGCGGGGAGCCTCACGAAATCGCGAAAAATTTAAAGGAGGAGGATTTGCATTCTCCTAAACTTCGTGATGAAGATGTGGGAAATATGGCATCTGAAATATCCGCTATTCCTGCCGTGCGTGAGAATTTACTACAGTGGCAGCGGGATTTTGCTGTACAAGGTGCAGTGCTTGACGGACGAGATATTGGCACGGTTATTTGTCCTGATGCGGATGTGAAATTTTATATTCATGCTTCTGTTGAGGTTCGTGCAGAACGTAGATTTGTGGAATTATCTAGGCATAATCCGCACACAACTTTGGAACATATACAAAAAGATTTGGAAGAGCGTGATAATCGGGATATGCATAGGGCGGTTTGTCCGTTATTACCTGCTCATGATGCAATACGCATAGATACGTCGGATGTTAATGCGGATGAAGTTTTTCAAAAAGCTATTGGATATATAAAGTCATGAAAATTTTAGCTTGCGATACGGCGATAGGAACTGGTTCGGTTTGTTTATATGATGGGGGTGTTGTGGCGTTGATTCGCACAGAGGAAATGCATAAACAGGCGGAGAAACTCATCCCGAATATAGAGGCGATTTTGGCAGAGGCGGGTTGGAAATACTCGGATTTGGATTTGCTCGCAACGACAATTGGAGCGGGGAGTTTTACTGGTGTTCGGATTGGACTCGCGGCGATTCGTGGGATAGCTCTTGCAAGTGGATTGAAGGTCGTTGGAGTTACGACTTTGCAGGCGATTGCGTATGGTGAGGGCGAGTGTTTGGCGATATTAAATGCGGGCAGGGGGCAGGTATATGCACAAAAATTTGATGAAAATTCCGTGCCGATTTATGATATAAAATTGATGGATTATGATGCGATTCCAGAGGGTGTAAAAATCGTTGGTAATTTGGATATTGACGGTGTTTTGTATAAAGAACCCGATGCGGTGGCGGTTGCACGGTATGCATTTGCTAATGCGGATTTGGCAAAAAATGGAGTGGAAATTTCCCCTGTATATGTCCGCCAACCAGATGCTATTCCACAGAAGAAATAATTATTTTTTCAATATCCGTTTTAGCGTTGGTATGGAAGGTTGCCAGCCCAATATCACTCCGTATTTCGCTTCAAATATATCAACTAACGCTTCTCGTTCTTCGTCCAGTCCATCCTTATTCTGATAATACAAAATGTCGTCAATATTATATCCAGATGTTACGCCAACAATCGCATCATATATATTATCCGCGGTTTCAAGCCGAAAAGGAGGCGTGGCGAGTTCTGGATTTAACTCAGTAAGTTCCTGCCATATAATAAGTAATCGGCGTTTATTATTTGTAAATATTTTCGTTTTTATCTCCAAAATAGAGGCGGGTTGCCATTTCGGAAACACATAATAACCAGCCACTTCCGAAATATTATGCAGTTTTTCAAAATCAATAGCGGGAGTTTCATTGCGTCGCAATGCTGAAATTATTTCAACAAACCTCTGTATAATTTTTTTCATTTCTGATAAAAACCTGTCTATGTTAAACAAATTCACCAATTTTTTTTCGCAAGGAAAGAAAAAATATCTCGCCGCGTGTATACTCGGATGTCTAGCAACGCTTGCATTTCCGCCGATATTCCTCACGCCGATATTATTTATATCGTTTCCGATTTTACTCATCTTAATACAAAAATCGGAAAATACAAAGCAGGCATTTTTCATAGGATGGTGGTTTGGATTCGGGCATTTCGTATCGGGATTATATTGGATTTCTATATCGCTACTTGTTAGACCAGAGAAATTCGCATGGTTGATTCCCTTTGCAGTGTCGGCAATTCCCGCCGTTATCGCTATATATCCTGCAATAGCAACGGCGATACTGAAATTTATCACCCAAAAATTCCGCATAAAAAACTCCGCACAAATCCTGATTTTCGCATTATTATGGCTCTTTACGGAATTTCTACGAAGTACGCTTTTAACTGGATTTCCGTGGAATTTATTGGGATATGTGTGGACGGTATCGGACATCACCATGCAAACAGCGAGTATATTCGGCGTAGAGGGACTCGGTGTATTTGCAATAATAATATTCTCCGCACCGTTCGCAATTAAGGATAAAAAATTCATCGCAATAACAGCACTACTGGCGATATTCATCATAGGATTTGGATATATCCGCCTGCAAAACAGCTCGGATGAAGTAGTGGAAGGCGTGAAACTTCGTCTTGTGCAGGCGAATATTCCGCAAAGTTTAAAAAATAGTCCGAAAGATAAATTCCGTAATTTTATCAAACACATATCCATGTCAAAAGCCGCTGGAATTGATGAAATCACACATGTTATATGGTCTGAAAGTTCATTGCCGTTTTATCTTCACGAGGATAATCCTGCCCCTGAAATAATCACGAATGCGATACCGCGGGACGGGTTTTTAATTACTGGAGCAGGGCGGTTTGAAAATAAAAAACCATATAATAGTCTCGTTGCGATAGATAAAAACGCGGAGGTGGTCGCTCATTATGACAAAACTCACCTTGTGCCGTTTGGAGAATATGTGCCGTTTCGGAATACGATTCCGTTTATCGATGCCATCGCAGGGGATTATGGTGATTTTACAGTAGGCAAAAATTTTAAACCCATGAGTGTAAAAAATGTCCCGCTTTTTGCTCCGCAAATATGTTATGAAGGAATTTTTCCTAAATTAGCACAAAAAAAAGATGCAAAATGGATACTAAATGTAACAAATGATGGATGGTTTGGAAAAAGTTTAGGACCATATCAACATTTTAATATGATAAGGATGAGAGCCGTAGAACAAGGAATACCCGCAGTCCGTGTAGCAAATACAGGGATTACTGCGGTTGTAGACCCTTATGGAATAGTAAAAAGTTCTATACCTTTAGGAATTTCTGGTATATTAGATGTTTACTTGCCAAAAGATATAAAAGAGTATACTATCTATTCTAATTATAAGTGTTATACTTTACTATCTTTGGTATTAAGTATTTTTATTAGTTTTTATTTTTTAAATAAGGAGAGAAAATGTCAGAACATTTAATTGATAAGCATGTCGGTAAGAGATTAAGGTTAAGAAGAACCATACTCGGTATAAGCCAAGATGTATTAGGAAACGCCGTGGGAGTTACCTTCCAGCAAATTCAAAAGTATGAAAGAGGAATTAACAGAGTTAGTGCAAGTAGATTGTTTGAAATCGCAAAAGCACTGGATGTCCCTGTGAATTTCTTCTTTGAAGGAATTACGGATATAGAGGGAGTTGAAGCAGGTGATGGATTCGCTGAGAATGACATCAAAGCTTACGAACACGAAAAATTAACTACTCGTGAAACTCTGGAGCTTGCAAGAGCATACCACAAGATTAAATCACCAAATGTAAGAAAGCAAATTTTCGAACTGGTGAAATCTTTAGCTAAATATGATTTAGAATAGATTTTTTAAATTATACGGGAAGGGAGTTTAGTATTTAGGTCATGCTAGGCTCCCTTTTTTATATGCAAAAACCCGTCATTGCGAGCGGAGCGAAGCAATCCAGCAGTATATGTCATCCCAGAAGTTAGAGGCTCTAGGATTTTTTAATCCGTAGAGATTCTTACTATCTGGGATCCATATGCCCACAGTGCGTAATCTCAAGATGGATTCCAGATAGCTCCTATTTCTTACCAAATAAATTTGGAGAAACAGGGCTTCTGGAATGACATACGAACGCAATGACGAAACTTGCTTATCCAAGCTCGCGAATAATAGCATCTCCCATTTCAGTAGTGGAAATTGGAGTTTCGCCAGCTTTTGCGATATCACCAGTTCTTAAACCGCTAGCCAATACTTTCTGAATCGCGGTTTCCAACATGTCAGCTTCTTCAAGCAATCCAAAACTATATCTAAGCATCATACCAAAACTTAAAATCGTTGCGATTGGATTTGCGATGTTTTGTCCAGCAATATCAGGAGCGGAGCCATGAACAGGTTCATACAAAGCAGGCATTTTTCCGTCCGCACCCTTTGCACCCAAAGATGCAGATGGTAGCATTCCCAAGGAACCAGTAAGCATCGCGGCACAATCGGATAAAATATCACCAAACATATTTGTCGTTACAATCACATCAAATTGTTTCGGAGAGCGAACTAATTGCATAGCGGCGTTGTCAACATACATGTGGGAAAGTTCAATGTTCGGATATTCCGCCCCAACTTTTATAACTTCTTCACGCCACATTAGTGTGCTTTCCAATACATTTGCCTTATCAACGGAGCAGACTCTTCCGCCTCGTTTGCCCGCCAAATCAAATGCGATTCTTGCAATGCGTTGTACTTCAGCGTCGGTGTATACAAGTGTGTTATATCCTGTGCGAACGCCGTCTTTTTCCTCAATGCCACGTGGTTGCCCGAAGTAAATCCCACCTGTTAGCTCACGGACAATCATAATATCCAACCCTTTTATGAGTTCCTCTTTGAGGGAAGATGCGTCTACTAATGCGTCAAATGCGATGGCGGGACGGAGGTTTGCGAAAAGCCCCAATTCACTACGAATTCCAAGTAATCCGCGTTCTGGCTTTACTGCGAAATCTATGTCATCCCATTTCGGGCCGCCAACTGCTCCGAGTAAAATTGCATCGGCTTTTTTTGCCTGTGCGATTGTTGTGTCTGGTAATGGTGAGCCTGTTTCATCGTATGCACAGCCGCCGATTAGTCCTGTTTCTGTAGTGAAATCCAGTCCTTTATTTTCGTTAAACCAGTTGATGATTTTTACTGTTTCTCTAACGACTTCTTGTCCGATTCCATCACCCGGTAACAAGAGAATATTTTTTGTCATAATTTATCCAAATTTAAAAACGGATATGTTAAACAAAAAACTGCTATATGTCATCAGGTAATTTAGTCCAGCATTCTAATTTTTATCTGACACTGAATATCCTCCTCCTGCACGGCGTATTCCTCAATTGTCGGAGTAGTATTTACACAGGAATCCACCCCCCCCGGTGCAGGACTCGGCACACCATCAGGTGAAATACCACCACGTGCGGTTATAAGCCCAGCGTTTGGAAATCCGTCATCTATTCTTATATCAATAGCATATGCCTCATGTGGAGTTAAGCAATCCTCATGAGAATAAACCGTTCCACCAACACTATTCGTCACACCAATTTGAAATACATTAAATCCAGAACCATCCTTGTAAACACCAAGTCCACCACGACCGATTTTAGCTCTTGGATAAGTGGAAATTAAAGTCGCATCGGATTGTGCTCCATCATAATTACCATCTGCCATATTTGCTTCACTTAAGTGCTGCCAAAAACGCGTAATTTCTCCAGTGGCGGTTGTTGAAGAGCCTGTATTTCCAGAGAGATCTTCTAAAACACCATCTCCATCACCCGAGCTACCTGCGAATCCAAATGTAGTTGCTTTTGAGAAATCTCCCGGAATGGCTCTGTATTTCGCCATAAATGTTCCTACAGATGCTTGATATGTTTGGATTTGCGAAACTTGTGATTTTATAGATGCCGCCTCGATTAGCTCCTGACCAACCAAGATACTACTAACGATCAAGCCAATAATAACCAATACAATTGATAGCTCAACAAGCGTAAAACCTTTAGTATTCTTATTCATCTTTACCCACAAAATCAATTCAATAGCCAGAAAAAATAGAAATTCTAGCACACGCACAAATAAAAACCACCACTAATTCATACGGATTTTCATTTGACAAAGTATCCCACCTTCCTGCACCGCGTATTCAGGTATAGTTG
>JQIA01001378.1_pt1 | contig 13033 bp, 12 predicted proteins | sample 811431 | NCBI WGS metagenome assembly JQIA01 (sample SAMN02998118, study PRJNA258478) | marine sediment metagenome | biome: marine; feature: seafloor; material: sediment; isolation source: oil-polluted sediment collected from 3 locations (0.5 km, 0.7 km and 0.9 km)... | place: USA: Gulf of Mexico ... | reverse complement strand
CTAAATTGTCAAGAGAAAATTAAACATTGTTTTGAGTTAAAGTATAAAAAGTGTCAACCAGCTGTAAAAGCTTGATTAATCTCCCGATTTTTTATACAAGTTCGTAGTGATTTTAAACCAACCCATACGCATTTATCATGCAGTCCATATGGAGAAAATAATTGTAATGGCAAAACAAAAAAAAATGCTTAAAAAAAATAATGTCGAAAACCAGCAGTATTACAAACCGGCATTCGGTAATATCCCCGAAGAAAAAAGAGAGCGGGTTCTAAATGCAGCTGCCGTTGAATTTGCCCGTTTAGGCTTTACAGCCGCCAACATAAACGTCATTGCTAAAAAAGCCGAAATAAGTATTGGTTCTATGTACAATTACTTTGAATCAAAAGAAGCTCTTTTCCTTACTGTCGGGGAAAAAGGTTATCAAATCATAGAAGATGTTTTGTCTAAAATCAACCTTGAAGACGGGGACATTTATGACAAATTTGAAAAGATGTTTCAGGCTGTTCAGACATATGCCAGGAAATACATGGAGTATAATCAGATTTATCTTGATATGACCTCGGAAGGGCTTTCACATCTATCGAGCCAGCTTTCAAAGAAAATGGAAACGATCACAGCCGAATATTTCAGGGCACTCCTGACAGAAGCTATTGAGCAAGGAATTGTTGATAAAAATCTTGATAAACACATTACCGCTTTCTGCATTGATAATCTAATCATCACTCTTCAATATTCGTACACATCCAGGTATTTTTCTGAAAGAATGAAAATCTTTGCAGGTGAAGATGCATTGGACAATGATGAAAAAATTATCGAAGGCATTATGCGATTTGTAAGAAAAGCCCTATCACCATAAAGGTAATAAGGTTGATGGCGTCGTAAAAAGTCCCACCTACTTAACTTTAGTGATTGGCCAGACTTTTGACGTACCATATGTACTACTTCAAGCCTGGCCAATTACTAAAGCTTGTATATGGAACCTTTTCCTTAGCCATCTCAATACTTTCTACGAGATCATCAAGGTTAATGAATTCTATAAACTAATTTCTACTACCTGTTATTTTTATTCACAGGTAGATTAATTATAAATGTACTGCCCTGATTTTCTTTACTCGTAACAGAAACAGTCCCACCGTGCGCTTGAGCAATATGCTTAACAATAGCAAGACCAAGTCCCGTACCACCCATTTTTCGGCTTCTTGCTTTATCAACACGATAAAATCTTTCAAAAATCCTACCAAGGTGCTGCTCAGGAATACCCTGTCCCTGATCCTCAACGCTGAGAGTCAACTCATCACCTTTTACTGATGCCGAAAATCTCACCGTTGTTCCCTCAAGGGTATATTTCACTGCATTATCCACAAGGTTAAGCAATGCCTGTTCCATCAGATGCTCATCACTTTCCACAATAACATTGTCATCAATTTGGCTTTCAAGCCTGATTTTTTTCTCATCCGCTTTTGCCTGAACCACTTGAAAAACAGTTTCACAAACATCCTTAATTCTTATCTTTTCTGGATTGAGATCATTTTTCAGTGCCTTCTGCTCTATTCTTGCGAGAGATAGTAAATCCTCCAAAATAGCATCCAATCTATCAACATGTTTCAGAACTATCTTTAGAAATCTTCTGGAATCTTCAGGGCTTTCATCCTCCATGTGAATAACAGTTTCAACAAATCCTTTGATCGCAGTCAGGGGTGTTTTAATTTCATGAGAAACATTAGCGACAAAATCCTTACGGATATTTTCAAGCATTCTTATGTGAGTTACATCATTTAAAACAACCAGTGTTCCTATTCTCAAATTATTTGAATTCCTGAGAACAGAGCTTCTAACATTAATAATAATGTTTGTATTATCAATTGAAACATCAATAGGAAAATCATCTGCTAGAGTTTCTTCAGTCAGGGCTGCGTCCTGAACAAATCCAATAAATTTACTATTTCTGATCACTTCCTGAATACTACATCCAAGAAAATCATCATCGCCAGTTTTAAGAATTGCCCGCGCAGCCTTATTGATATTGATAATGTTTTCATCAAGATCTATACCAATTAACCCTTCCGTCATACTATATAAAACGGCTTCATACTCATTCTTCTGGTTTTCCTCGGTCAGAATCCTTTCAGTCAATTGAAAAGCCATTCGGTTCATCGCATCAGAAAGGCTTGCAAGCTCGTGAATTGTGGGTGAATGAAGTCTATAGTCAAACCGGCCTTCGGCAAATATATCTGCACCCAGTTTTAATTCTTCAATCGGCCGGCTTAAACGACGGGAAATAACAAAACTAACCAGAGCTGCAAATACAGCGACAATGATCCCAACCAGTATCAATCTCAACTGAACTGAATTGATTGTTTCATCGATCTCTGTTGAAGGGATTGAGATTCTTAGAACTGCTATAATTTGATTCTCTCCTAACAATGGTAATGCAACATACATCATACCGATTCTAAGGGTTTCACTCTGCCTTGAAGATAAACCTGTTTCACCTTCCAATGCATCTAAAACCTCCGGTCTGTTTTTATGATTATCCATCTTAGCCGGGTCTTCTTTAGAATCACCAATAACCCTACCTTCCGGAAGAATTACTGTCACTCTGGTCCCTGATGCTCTACCGGCTTTTTTACAGATGGCATTAATAGCATTTGCATCAACCGGCTTGATGTGCTCAAGAATTTGATTTCTTAGGAGCTCTCCCCTGATAACAAGGTCTTTTCCAGTGCTCTTTCTAAAAAAGTCTTCGAGGAAAAGTGAGGAGTAGAGTGACATTGCTATCAGCACAACAATAATTATCATTAGATACGAAGGGTAGATATGCCATATTAATCGACTATTTTTTCTCATCATAAATGCTCTCGTAAAAAGTATATAGATGGCTAAGGAAAAGGTTCCATATACAAGATTTGGTGCTTGGCCAGGCTTGAAGTAGTACATACGGTACATCAAAAGTCTGGCCAAACACTAAAGCGAAGTAGATGGGACTTTTTACAACGCCATCATCATTTCTTTTCCATAAATCTATATCCGACACCACGAACAGTCTCAATATATTCGCCATATTTACCTAATTTTTTTCTCAGACCCGCTATCTGAACGTCAACACTTCTATCTGTAACGGCATAGCCGTCACCCCTTACCGAGTCAACGATCTGAGAACGGGTAAAAACCCAGCCCGGATTTTCAGCGAGATATTTCAATACCTGAAACTCTGTATAGGTTAAATCAACCCGTTCACCACCGGCGACAACTTCGTGTTTTGTCGAGTCAATAATAAATTCATGTATTCTTATCAGGTTAGCATCCTCAGATGATGCGCGTATCTTTCGTCTAAGAACCGCTTTAATACGTGCGGCAAGCACCCTTGGAGAAAAAGGTTTTGTTATATAATCATCCGCGCCAAATTCCAGGCCGATGACAACATCAGCTTCTTCTCCCTTGGCAGTCAACATGATTATCGGGATATCTCTTGTCTGACTATCAGCCTTTAAAATTTTAGCCACTTCAAGTCCATCGATCCCTGGCAACATCAAATCGAGCAAAATCAAATCATATGTTGAGGCGGCGACTTTATTAACTGCCTCTTCACCAGATTCAGCGCAATCGACATCATACCCTTCCCTTTCCAGATTAAATTTAATTAATTCCAAAAGGTCTTCTTCATCATCAACTGCAAGTATATTATTTCTCATTTTTTTCCAATCCAGCCCTTTTAAATAGTCAGGCTATTTATCATTCATTGTCCAAAGCCATTCGACTTCGGCCGTGTCTAACAATTTCACCTTCAATCTGATAGATTACTTCCTCAGCAATATTTTCCGCATGATCGGCCAGTCTTTCAAGATGGCGCGAGATCAATAAAAGGTTAATGTAATAACCAAGGTTCTCAGTGTGCTCAGCCATTGCATCTTTAATGATGTCATAGGCTTTGGACTTTAATTCATCAACTTCATCATCCAATGATAAAACCTTAAATGCAAGAGCCAAATCCTGATTTACCAGTGAATCAAGGCTTTTTTTAAGCATGTTTTGTGCTTTCTCAGCCATAATAGAGTAATCAAACGCAAATTCATGATCCTGCTGCCTGGAAATAGTTACCACTCGTTCAGCAATATTCACTGCCTGATCCGCAATACTCTCCAGCTCATTGTTTATTTTGATAACCGCTATCAAAAATCTTAAATCTACAGCAACCGGCTGATGAAGCGCGAGTATTTTCAAGCACTCTTCTTCAATCTCCACTTCCATATCATCAATTTCAAAGTCAGTATCAATAACGGTTTCTGCCTGTTCAATATCCCAGTTTTCAATTGATCCTACAGCAATTTTAACACGGTCTTCAACCATAGCACCTAAGGTTAATATTGATTTTTTTATTTTAGACAATTCTTTTTGTAAATGTATACCCATGTGATCTTTCCCTTGTTTTTATCCTATCCAAATCTTCCGGTTATATAATCCTGAGTTGTTTTTAATGCAGGACGCGTAAAAACTGTTTCAGTATCGCCGGTTTCAATTAATTCTCCCACATAGAAGAAGGCTGTAGTATCAGAAACCCTTGCCGCCTGCTGCATACTATGGGTTACAATAATAATTGTGTAATTTTCCTTAAGATGATGTATCAGTTCTTCAATTTTTTGGGTCGCAATAGGATCAAGAGCTGAGCAGGGTTCATCCATCAAAAGTATCTCAGGAGATGCAGCAAGAGCCCTCGCAATACAAAGTCTTTGCTGTTGCCCACCTGACAACCCCAATGCGGATTCATCAAGGCGGTCCTTTACTTCATCCCATAAAGCGCTTTGTTGCAGGCTTTCTTCAACCTTTTGTGCTATGAGATTTTTATCTTTAATACCTTTAACCTTAAGCCCATAAGCCACATTTTCAAAGATACTTTTAGGAAAGGGGTTCGGCTTTTGGAAGACCATTCCAATTCTTGAACGCAAACTCGCCACATCAACGGAAGGGTCATAGATATCATCACCGTCGATAAAAATATCACCCTCAACCTTTATACCGGTTATCAGATCATTCATGCGGTTCAGACAACGTAAAAATGTACTTTTACCACATCCTGACGGTCCTATCAGGGCAGTCACTTTATTATCCCTGATATTTAACGAAATTTTCTTCAAAGCAATCTTTTGCCCATAGTAGAAATTTAAATTTTCTGCTGTTATTTTATATTTTTCAGTCATTGCTACTTATTAACTCCATTGTATTTTTTCCGGTAAATTCATAATATCCAATCAACCGTTTGAACTTATCTTTGATGACCTCGTAAAAAGTATAATGGCTATGGAAAAGATCTCATATACAAGATTTAGTGTTCAATCAGGCTTGAAGTAGTACATTTATGTACGTCGAAAGTCTGAGTGAACACTAATGCGAAGTAGATGAGATTTTTTACGACGCCATCTTTCGTCTCAGTCTTGACCTGATAACGATTGCAACAAGATTCATCCCCAGAACAATCCCTATAAGAACAAGAGCCGTACCGTACTGAAGTGGCCGGGTCTGTTCGATGTTTGTTCCAGCTGTTGCAAGTACATAAATATGATATGGCAAAGCCATAATTTCGTCCGAAATTGACTGTGGCATCCTGGGAGAAAAGAACACTGCTGCTGTAAACATAATCGGGGCAGTTTCTCCTGCTGCACGGCTAACCCCGAGAATACCACCTGTCAGGATCCCGGGGAGTGCCGTCGGCAATATAACCCTAAAAATCGTCTGAAGCTTCGTTGCACCTAACCCTAGGGATGCCTCTCTGTAGGTATCCGGTACTGACTTTAAAGCCTCTTCAGATGAGCCAATTATAACAGGGAGCGACATCACTCCAAGGGTTAACGAACCTGCAAGGATTGATACACCCATTTCAAGATATGTTACAAAAAAAGCAAGCCCGAAAAGACCAAAAACAACCGACGGAACACCCGCAAGATTATTAATTCCAAGTCTCACTATTCTTAAAAAAGTACCACTTTTTGCGTACTCGTTTAAATATACTGCTGAAGCAACACCAACGGGAAAAGCAAACAGCATGGCACCGAGACTTAATAATAAAGTTCCGACAATACAGGGCAAGATGCCGCCTTTTGTCATTGAATCAGTCGGCACCTCAGTCAGAAAAGACCAGGTAACAGCACGCCATCCGTTTGAAACCATAAAATAAAGAATAATAACAAGGGCAGCACTGTTAATCAATGCAGCCCCTCTGAAACCGGTAAACGCAACCGTCTGAATTAAATTTTTTCTCTTTTGCCTGCTGTTATTATCATTATTCAGCTTACTGGGCCTTTGGCTATTTCCTCCTGTTTCAATCATATCCTCACCAGTATTCTTCTCACTTTTGGAAGAATTCCCAACACGACTGAGATCAAAACTCATTTCTGATACAAATTCCATACTATAAACTAGCCTCCCCCGACTGTCTGTATTTGTTAGACAGATAATCAGCAGCCAGATTGAACATTAATGTAAAAACAAACAAAACAATACCGATCGCAAAAAGAGCATGGTAATGATCTCCCCGATAAGGAGCTTCTGCCATTTCAGCAGCAATACTTGCGGGTAAGGGCCTTACCGGATCAAAAATTGATTCGGGTACAATCGCGGCACCACCTGCGATCATCAAAACCACCATTGTTTCACCTATGGCTCGTGACATTCCCAGTATAATCGCTGTACTGATTCCAGATAACGATGCAGGCAGGGTGACCTTGATAATCGTTTCAAAATGGGTTGCACCCAATGCAAGGGATGCCTCTTTAAGGCTTACCGGAACATTATAAACGGCATCTTCAGACAAAGAACAAATCGTTGGAACAGACATAAAAGCGAGCATTACCGAGGCATTGAAAAGATTCAAACCCGTTGCGATATCAAAGGTCTCCTGTAAAAAAGGAGCGACAATAACCATTCCGAAAAATCCGATAACAACCGATGGCAGTGACGCCAGCAGCTCAACCAGTGGTTTCACTATTTCCCTGACCCTGAAAGAAGCAATTTCAGCCAGATAAACAGCTGTCATAACACCAAAAGGAATTGAAATAATCGCTGAAATGACCGTTACAAAAACTGAGCCTGCGATTAACGGAAAAATACCAAAATCTTCAGGATCTGATGTGGGATACCAGTAATCACCGAACAAAAATTCTTTCAGACTAACCTTTTCAAAAATGGGAAGACCTTCCATAAATAAAAAAACGATAATCATTAACAGAACTACTATTGACGCAAGCGCGGTTAAAAAAAACGCTTTTTGTGCAATTTTTTCTTTATTGATAACGGCTAAGGACATCTTGTTTATTAAATTCCCCTGTAAATATTTCATTCATTCTCTAAATAGCTCAGGAATAAAATAAACAAAATATGTTAGGATTGTGTTAGCGCAATATTAATTTCTAATATAATGGTACAAATCCGATTTCAGAAATCAGTTTCTGACCTTTTTCAGGATGAAGCACATAGTTAATAAACTTTGCAGTTTCACCTTCAGGCCAGTTATTTGTGAACATATACAATGGCCTACCAACTGGGTATGTTCCATTTAGTGTTGTTTCTGATGTACCGACTATTTTATTTACCGAAAGAGGTTTTACAGTTTTGGCCATATAACCTAGCCCGATATAACCAATCGCATTTTTATTTTGTGCAATAGTCTGGAGTACAGCTCCGTTAGATGCCTGAAGAAGAGCTCTTGGAAACACTCTTTCTTTTTTCATTATTATCTTTTCCCAAACTTCATATGTGCCTGAAGATGTATCTCGCGAAATAACAACGATCTTTCTGTCTGGTCCACCAACCTGTCTCCAGTTCTTAATTTCACCTTTATAGATAGCTTTCAACTGAGCCGTAGAAAGATCTTTTACAGTATTTGAAGGGTGAACAACCGGAACGATACAATCATAAGCCACGCTGAAAGGAACAGGATATCTGCCTTTTTCAAGAGCAAGTGCCACTTCCTTACCTTTAATAAACCTTGAGCTATCGGCAATATCTGTTGTACCGTCAATAATTGCTTTGATACCGTTCCCAGAGCCGCCACCTGAAATTGAAATGCTTGTTGCAGGATTATCTTTCATATAAGCTTCAGCAACTTTCTGTGCTATCGGAAGAACCGTAGTTGACCCTTTAATAGAAAGACGTTCTGCCCATCCGGAGCCACACGTTAAAGTTAAAACAATCATTACCAATACCATTTTTATCACGTTCTTTCTTACTTTCATTTTTACCTCTCAAATTAATGTTAAGTTTTTAATTTTCATCAAATCATTTGCAAACATAATAAGTATGAAATGTTAGCGCTGTGTTAGGACAATATTAAAAGATGATTTAAAGGACTTCTTAGAATATATTCGCCACTTTTAACATCACTGAAATTTTTTCTTATCGATTGACTCTTTTCCCATTTTCATTTATTATTAGAGTATAGTTTATCTATCTAAATTCTTACTCCGTAAAATATTTTTTATAATATTGTTTTTTCAGTACAGATTTGATCAATACAGTTTACGAGGCTATACGCCCGACGACTTACAATAATACATTTTTATTTCAAATACTTAACACCCCTCGGAGGTTTAATGTGAAAAATTTAAGGCTTGGTGTTGCAACAAAAACAGCAATAATCGCAGGAATAATTGTGTTAATAACTCTGTCCTTTAACGCATTCATATTTAACAAACTTCAAGCTAACCTGGTTGCAGGCATTTTTAACGAATATGTTGCTAAGGTTGATAAAACAATCAACAGCCAGGGCATTGAACTGAAAAAAGCTCTTACAAATAAAGTAAAAATTATCACTGGGATCTGTGCCAGCGCCTCAGCTTCATTTCTATACAACATCGATACAAATGAGCTGAAAAAAGTATTGCGAAATTATATGAATTTTGAAGGAATCACATCCATAGAAGTTTTTGATGAAGAAAATGAGCCATTTATGGCAATATGGAATGATGGTGAAATTAAGATAGATCGGGAACTTTCCCCGGATATTATTCCAAATAAAGACCTGATGTTCACAAATGATTCAATCTACGAAAAAAATAAAGTCGGCTCAATCCGGGTCTATTTCTCCGATGAAAAAATCAATAAAAGAATGGAAATGGAAAAAAATGACGCCACTGCAGAAATTGATACTTTTCGTAAAAAGGTAGATGAAAAATTCACAAAATCAACAATAATACAAATCGCAATTATGCTTGCTATTATAGTCATCCTGGTTGTTTCGTTAATGAGAACTCTTTTTGTATTCATGTCAAAACCATTATACAGCCTTAAAACCATGGCAATCGACCTGGCAGAAGGTGAGGGTGACTTAACAAAACGTCTCGAAATAAAATCAAAAGACGATATTGCCGAACTGGCGGAATGGTTCAACAAGTTTATTGAGCGTATGCAGAGAGTGCTTCAGGATTTCTCATCAAACGTCACAACTTTGACTGAAGCCTCATCAACAATGTCACAGCTATCCGAGGAAATGAAAGAGAGTGCTGATACCGTTTCACAAAAATCAACTTCAGTCGCATCGGCAACTGAAGAGATGAGTTCAAATATGACCATCGTTGCAGAAACCAGTGAGCAGACGACTTCAAACGTCACTATGGTTGCAGCAGCAACGGAGGAAATGAATGCAACGTTGAATGACATTACAACAAACTCTGAAAAAGCCAGGGGCATTACTCTTCAGGCAGTCGATAAAGCCCAAAGTGCTTCAGCAAAAGTTAACGAGCTTGGTATTGCCGCAAGTGAAATCAGTAAAGTAACAGAGGTCATCACAGAGATTTCAGAACAAACGAACCTTCTGGCACTGAACGCCACAATTGAGGCCGCCCGTGCTGGTGAGGCTGGTAAAGGGTTTGCAGTTGTTGCGAATGAGATAAAAGAACTTGCTAAACAAACCGCCGACGCAACACAAAACATTAAGGATAAAATTGAAGGTATTCAGGTCTCAACAGACGGTACAGTTGTCGAGATAGAAGAGATCACCCAGGTCATTGATGATGTTAACAATATCGTTGATATTATTGTAAGTTCCATTAAAGAGCAAAGTATTGCAACAAAAGATATTTCCGAAAACGTAGCCGAAGCATCTGGTGGCATCCAGGAAGTAAACAGAAATATTTCCGAGAGTTCAACCGTTGCGAATGAAATAGCGGGTGATATTGCAGAAGTAAATGACTCGGCAAGCGGTATGTTTCAAAACTGTTCTCAGGTAAGCAGCAACGCTGATCAATTGACACAAATAGCAGAAAGACTTCAGGTACAGGTTGATAAGTTCAAAGTATAAAAATCATACCGGAGAGTAAATACTGAGCATCTAAAAAGTAAAAGCCGTAACAAGTAATTGTTACGGCTTTTTTGTTTAAATGATATCACTTCCGTTAAAAGCGAAATAATGTCTACTTTAATCCTTTTTTCAAAGAGTGAAATAAAACAACCTGATATTTATTCACCTAAAAAACTGATTTAATCATTGAAGATTCATTAACTCGTCAGATTCTCCATTATAATTTTCTTATCTGTGGGTTCCACCATTAAAAATAATCTCATAAAACTAGTTAGGTAGCTAAGAGAAAGGTATGATTTAAGGTGCAAATATTAATCATTGTAAATGATATTTGGCTCTCAAAACGACTGTTCTTGTATTTCAAATTAATGAAATCAAACGATTCCAGACTACAGGATGTGATCTAATTATCTGTAAAGGGCGTCATTGGGGAATCAACAATATACAGTTTAAAAAAATTGAAGGTTTAAACGTTTCGCATCACCATAAAGGTGGTTAACAAGTGAGCTTTAATATTATTGATAAATTGAAATTTTTTTAAAATTTTGATCAAACGCTGAAGTAGCCCGAGTCGGCTGTGGGTGCTTTATTGTTTGCCGGACACGGACACGTTTTTAAAACGTTGGCCAATACCATCATTTGATATTTTTTTCTTTTTTGATTAAATATCTTGGAATTCTTTAGGATAATGTTTTTTTATACATTCAGGGCAAATTGTATGACTGAAGTCTACCCCTGAGTGTTTATGGATATATCCTTCTATTTGTTCATAAGACCCCTCATCATTACGAATCTTTTTGCAGTGAGAACAAATCGGCAATATACCTCTTAAAATTTTGACTTCATCTAATGCTATTTGAAGTTTTTTGATCAGTTCTTCTCGTTCTTGTTGAGCAAGTTTTTGATTAGTAATATCTCTAGCAACATGGACTGTCCCTATTGACTCACCATGGATATCATAAAATGGTGAACATGTGATAAGAAGAGTTTTTTCTAAGTGTGGTTCTTTAATTTCTTCTGTAATTACTTCATGCTTTTCAATGGCCTTTAAATGAGGACACCCTTGTAAAGGTTCTTGAGTATTATGGATGAGTTCATAGCAATATTTCCCGATTAGTTCTTTCGGCTTTTTCTCAAAAAAATCGGCAAAAGCCTTATTTACCTTAATTAATCTCATCTCTTTATCATGAACAGATACAAAATCACTCATAATATCGAATGTCTCACGCCACTGTTTGATAGAATATTCTAACTCTATTTGAACTTTTGAACGCTCAACAATTTCACCCTGTAATTGTTGATTGAGTTCCTCATACTCGACGGTTCGCTCGCAAATCCTGTTTTCAAGATTTCTATTCACCTCGGCAAGGTCCATTTCTGCCTGACGACGATGATTCATGGCTTTATTGACCTTTGACCACAAAAAAACAATAATAAGAAGCCCTAAAGCCCACAATAAAAAATAGCCACTTAAAACGGCAATTTTATTCCACATAGGCATAGGAACGATAACGCTTATCCCGCCACGAACCATACCCATAGAATAACCTTGTTGTGCATGGCATTGAAGACAGCTTTTTTCAGTGAACAAGGGACGCATAAACCTTAAATAGTTTTCGCCGTCCTTCTCAATTACCGTATAAGCCTCTGCCTTGCTATTATCAAAACTTATTAGTGCTTTAGCCTCCCAATCATCAGGTTTATTTTCTGGGCGGATCGGTTTCAAAGATGTAATATGTCCGGTAGTACCATCAGTAACAAGAGACAGTTCGTGCAGTTGTCGTGTCATATAGGCAGGATTGATCATGGTCAAATTCTTGCCAGAGGGCGTAGTAATATCTCTTTCTGAAACAAATAAAAGATAGGGGTTGGGCTTTGTTTTTTCTGTTACAAGCACATAGACCCCGCCAGATGTAGAATTCCAACGACGGGTAAGAAGATCTTTTTGAAATGATTCTCTTGCGTGAGCCAGTGCAATGCTTTTCGCAGTGCGACGGTTTTCAAAAATTGTACCGATGAGGATAAACAGTATCGCAATTGTCCAAAATACAATAGTCCACAAAAACCACTGTTTCGATGTTTTGGGAACCAATTTTGGGAGTAACGTCATGTTAACCTCCAACAACAAACGTGCCGATCAAATACAAATACTATGTTCAAAGTGTCTATGTATGATCAAAACGTATCCGTTACAATATTTGTCACAATTAGTGCCAAATATTGTAATCAAAGTTATGTTGCGATAATGAGCAAAGGCTGTATATTAATAACATATACGGCATTTGAAATTTATTTCGCTGAACATAAGCATTCATAAATAAATTATGCAAAAAATGATCCATATTATTGCCTGGCCCTCCCCCCAAAAACTGTAGGTGAAGTTCAGTCAGATTTGAAAGCAAAAATTTATTTTTCAATATTTTTTAAACAACGTCAACAAAAATCGCGGACTAAAGGTATGAGGTGAGGTTAACAACCGACAAAAATCTTGATTCTATTGCAATGTCTGATGAATTCTTGATTACGTCCCGGTTAACCTGCTTTTACAGGCGTCAGCCAAGTAGATGAGGCGAAAAGTGCAGTGTGCCGCCCCCAGATGAAAAGACGTGCTGTAAAGGTCAGAATTCAACCGATTGTTATCTATAGAGGGATTTTTGCCAGTGAGAACCTTCAATATTCCCATTTCCTTCTTCAAAATTGAATTTTTTACACAAGGCTTTTGACGCATAATTTCCTGCTACAATC
>JQIA01001377.1_pt1 | contig 13034 bp, 9 predicted proteins | sample 811431 | NCBI WGS metagenome assembly JQIA01 (sample SAMN02998118, study PRJNA258478) | marine sediment metagenome | biome: marine; feature: seafloor; material: sediment; isolation source: oil-polluted sediment collected from 3 locations (0.5 km, 0.7 km and 0.9 km)... | place: USA: Gulf of Mexico ... | reverse complement strand
GCATACTCATAGTATAAAATTTATCTGCGTTTACCCAAAGTTTCCAGTTACCTGAAATGATATACTCCGAAATCTAAATGCGATAGCCCTGAAATATAACCTCCGGTAATTGTCACGATCCCTTTTCTTTATTGCTAAGGCTTCATAATAAATGCATTATTTGCTGTTTTAGTTAATTTAAAGGTCCTTTGTTCTTTAATTGTTTAATATCTGCTATAGACTCCGGGGGGATACCGGGGCGATGTCTGGCCTTCCGGAAAGATTGTGCGGCAGACGGTTAATACATTAAAACAGTGCCGTATTCATAATGACTATATATACGTAAAAGTTTAATTCATATCAGAGAGGTTGTTTTAATGAAAAAAAAAATGTGTTGTCTTTTGGCTATTGGTATTTTCACGATTACAGGTTGTCAGTCGACTCAAAAACAGCGGGTAATTTATCCGCCTCACTATAATACAATTTCTGTGCACGAAGGCCTGTATTGTTCCGCGTTTGCAAAGGTGGGGGCAGCCGGTAAGGGGATCGCAAAAAATGAAGCAAGTGCTAAAGCGCGTGATGAAATGAGACGGCTTATAAATATAAAAATTAAAAAAGTTATTATAAATTTTGCTAAAACTATCGGTGTCGAAGATGAGCAAACTATTGACAGCATATTTACAACCGTATCGATGCAGGCGATAGAGTCAATTGGTAGTCTATATTCAAAAAAAGATTATTATGATGAGGCAAATAATGCGAATAAGTTTTACGTTTTTATGGCGTTTGATGATGACATGGTCACCCGGATGGCAGAATCAATAAAAAATACTGTTTCTAAAATAATGAAGAAAGAAACGGCACTTTGGGAAAATTTTCAGGCTAAAAATGGCCAGAGTGAACTTGACAAAGAGGTTGCCAAAGAGTTTGGTGGTAATAAAATAGTAGAACTATGTACATTTGATTAAAAAACAAACAAAATCATGGAACTAACCAATAATAGAATAATTGTAAGTAGGAAGTATAATGACTATTATGAAGGCTGTCTTAATGAAAAAAATGCTGTTTTGTCTTTTATGTGTAGCTTTTGGTTTCGGCACATTTGCAGGATGTCAGACTGCAAACAATCCACCGGCGATGATACCTAACTGTGGTACTGGGTTCTTTGTACCTGAAGGTTTATTTTCTGGTGGATCGTCTTCGGTGGGACTAACTGGAAAGCTTTTTGCTAAATCTGAAGCAACATTTAATGCTCTGGCTGAAATTAACAGATTAGTGAATATCAAAATAAAAAATATAATTAATAATTTGACCGTAGCTCTCGGTTTTAGTGATGAGCAAACAATTGTTAACGCATTTGCAAGCATTTCAACACAGAACATAGAAGTAGATTATTGGAGTGAACCACAGATAAAAAAAGTACATTTTAATAAAGAAGAGAATACTCTATACGTCATGGTCGCTCTTGATGATGATATGATCTCTATGGTTGCAGAATCAATAAAAAAAAGAATTCTTACAACGATAAAGACAGACCCGGCACTTTGGGCAAAATTTCAGGCTCAAAATGGCCTGAGTGAACTTGAAAAAGAGATTAACAAAGCGTTTAATGTTAATAAAAAATATATAATTACTCCTTAGATAAAAACAGAGGTATGGAGTTCATAAAAAAATGGCAAAATCGAAAAAGAAATTTTATGCAGTAGCTAAGGGCGCAATGCCCGGAATATATACAACATGGGCCGAGACGTCGCCCCTGGTAATAGGACAGGAAGGCGCGGTCTACAAGAGCTTTAAGACACTGAGTGAAGCTGAAGAATGGATGAAGAATCCTGTATATCAGCAAGATGGGGGATCTTCTGCTAAGGCAGGTAAGCGGGAGAGGAATGCTGTTAAGCCTGAAATCAAAGAAGGTTCGGTTACTGTTTTCACTGACGGTAGCAGTATCGGCAATCCGGGCCCGGGGGGATATGGCGTCGTTCAGATAGTCGGCGATGATCGAAAGGAACTCTCAGGTGGATTTAGTCTTACGACAAATAACCGCATGGAACTTATGGCATGCATCGTGGCTCTCAGGGCGTTGGAACAGAAATATCGTGATAAGCAGATAATCTTATACACTGATTCGAGTTATGTCGTAAACGGCATCATGAAGGGATGGGCAAAGAACTGGCGCGCAAACAACTGGATAAAATCCACCGATAAAAAACCGGCAATAAATCCGGATTTATGGTCTGAGCTTCTGGCGTTTACTGAAGAGTTAAACATTACTTTTCTATGGGTCAAAGGCCATGCAGGGCATGAGGAAAACGAACGGTGTGACGTGCTTGCAAATGATGCTGCACGGGTGGATAGTCTGCTCCCGGAGGATACCGGGTATGTCGGTGAGGGGGCAAAGCCTCTTAGCACGTAATTTTGTCTTGCTTGAAAATTAACCTGATATTTAAAATTTATTGCGTCGTAAAAAGTCCCATCTACTGCGCTTTATTAGTGCCTGCCCAGACTTTTGACGTATTATATGTACTACTTCAAGCCTGGTCAGGCACTAATGTACCCCAAGGGCACTTGCTTCGCAGGGTATAAGAAACCTTTTCCTTAGCCATCTCAAGACTTTTTACGAGACTATCAAAATTCAGTGATTCTTTTATTTTTGATTATTTTTCATTTTTATAAATAACGAGGTGTAGGAATATGCTGCTGTAAAAAAAATCTTGTTAAAACATATGAATCTTTATATTAAGCATTATTCTAATGCCTTGATGAAAGTAGACATGCGCCTGCCCGAAGCAGGATTAACACAAAGGAAAAATAATGGCTTTTTGTAGTAAGTGTGGGATAGAAATACCTGATGGTGCAGGGTTTTGCCATGTATGCGGGATGCCCCTGGCTGTAACCAATGATGCAAGGGGAGAAAAGGCAGCGGAAGTCGCTGACGAGGATGTTTTAAAAACCAAGCTTCGTAATAAACCGGTTTATGGTATTGTAAATCTGGGAGATTTACCAAAAGGCCATATCTTTGATGAACGGTATGAGGTGAAAGAGAAATTAGGGCAGGGTGGTTTTGGGACCGTTTATCTGGCGTATGACAGAAAGATGGAAATCGATAAGGCGTTAAAGGTTCTTCCTGAATCTATTGTTAATGATGTGGCAGCCATGAAAAGTATAAAAGTTGAAGCTACAACAATGGTTAAGCTGGATCATCCGAATATCGTACGGGTTTTTGATTTTCAGGATAAAGGGTCTGTAAAGTATATTGATATGCAGTTTGTGGATGGGAGCGATTTAACAAAAATCCGGTTTCAATCTGAAGATGAGAAATTGCCCGAAGCTGAGGTTAAAAAATATGGTATCCAGATTGCAAAGGGTTTATCATATGCACATTCAAAAAATGTCATCCATAAAGACATCAAACCACAGAATATTCTTCTTTCTAAAACCGCCAAAATAAAAATAATGGATTTCGGAATTTCAGAAACAGTCTCAAATTCAATGAGCAGGGTTGAAAATTCGAGTTCGTCCGGAACATTGCTCTATATGTCTCCCGAACAGATAAGAGGCGTAGATGTAGGAAAAGAAGCCGATGTTTATTCATTTGGTGTACTGCTCTATGAATTATTATCCGGTAACCCTCCTTTTTATAAAGGGGATATATCCTATCAGGTTATTAACGAAGAACCTGCTTTGATCGATTCGATTTCCGAAGAGATGAATCAATTACTCCAAAAATGCCTTGCCAAGGATTATAAAGAACGGTTTAGAAATTTTGATGAAGTTCTAAAGGCATTATCAGGTGATGACAGAAGTTTTGCCCCGGAAAAAAAAGAGGCGGTGAAACTCACGGATAAAGGCAATGCCAACGGAAAGAATACCTTATCAGATAAAGCCGGAAGAATTACCCCTGTTAAAAAAGAGAGGGCGCAAGCCACCGATACCGGCAATACGGACGGAAAGGATACCTCTGGTAATGCTAAGTGGGTAAAAACAGCTGTTATATTGTCTGTCGTTGTTGCAATTGTTGTTGCATTGTTTGCACTGTCAGGAAACAGCAAAGGTCAATCAGAAAAAGAACAGACAATTACAGAACTTCGTACACCTGCTGAAAAACTAGGATATGCGATTGGCTCTCTTGTCGGTATTAATATAAAAAAAGCAGACATCTTTATTTCGCTACCGGCTTTTAATCAAGGTTATCGGGACTTTATAACTGATGCAACATTGCTTTTGACGCTTGAGGAGATGGTCTTAGTTACAGAAGAGGACGCAACAAGACGTAAAAACAAAACGGATCAGGAATCAAAAACAGCTGCAAATTCAGGTGATTCGGGAGAGCGGTATGCAAAACAAAAAAAGGGGAAGATGACTGTACTCAACACCCATGTTGAAAAACTGGGGTATACATTGGGTTATGAATTGGCAAAAAGTTGTAATATAGATGGCTACGATATGGCTTTTGCCCCTCTTATGCAAGGGGTTGAAGATGGCATAACCGGGGGGAGAATGCTTCTTTCACCGGAAGAGGTAGAATCTATCAAGGAACAAGCAATCGCTGATATGAAAAAAAAGCAAGCATCTGAAAAAAAGGCTGAGGGAGAAAAAAAACTTAATGAGGGCGAACAATTCCTTGCAGAAAACAGAAAAAAAGAAGGGGTTATTGTCACACCGTCAGGCCTGCAGTACAAGATATTAACAAAAGGAAGAGGCGCGTTTCCGACCACGTCCGATAAAGTTAAAGTACATTATTCAGGATCTCTTGTTGACGGGGCTGAATTTGACAGTTCCTACAAGCGAGGCAAGCCTGCTGTATTTAACGTCAGCGGCGTTATAGCTGGATGGGTAGAGGCCCTGCTGTTAATGCCGGTGGGGAGTAAATGGCGATTATTTATACCATCGAAGCTTGCTTACGGCTCAAGAGGTGCCGGTACGGTGGTTGGTCCAAATGCCATGCTTATCTTTGACGTTGAGCTACTGGCCATCGAAGCAGAATAACTATTGCGATATTGTTATTAGCTGGTTATGTACTTCGTTCCGGTAAACAGTAAAATCAGTTTGCGAATCCAAATTGTGGAGAGCCCATCATAATTTTCTTTTTTTTTGAAGGAAAACAGAGGCAGGCCAATAATGCATGTGATAAGAAACCAGCTCCTGTAAAGGGCGTTAACGGTTTATACTCTGCAAAACGACTGCTTGTGTAGTTAAAAAATATCCTTAAGTTCAACGTCAAAAAGTTAAGTAATGGATACGTGTTATTTTTTTTTGATCATTTCCTGAAATATGATAATAATCTTCAGGTACAAATCGTTTTTTTAAGAAAAAATACTCTTTTGTATGAGGATTAATTATTTATTTTTTTTAAAAAGCATTCACTAAATCTTCAAGAGTCGATCGGGTTTTTTCATTAATTTCATCAAGTTTTTCTGGGGGAATTTTAAGGAGTTTAACAGATTCAAGATTTGCAAGCCCAACATGCCCTTCATTAATTCCATAACCGATGTTATAAGTCATATGGTTTGCAATGTTTATTATTAATGTTGATTTGCCTGATGTTTGATCAAATTTTTGATCCCTGTGATGAACAACGGCTGTTGTAAAATCATCTGGGAATTTCCAGTGTTTGAGTATGACTTCACTTAATTCCACAGCATGATCATTTGAACTGTCTATGATGTCATTTGTCTCAAACGTTTTAGTTGAAGTCATTTCGCTTAATATTTTGATAAGCATAGTCTGGCCAATGTCGTGGACCAACCCAATGGTAAAAAAGTCGTCTCCATTTTCAAACTCAAGCTCCTGAGCAATGGCTTTTGCATTTATCGCGCAGGCAAGAGAATGGGACCATAGTTTTTCAAGTAATTTTAAGAACTGCTTTTTTTTTGTATTGTAAAGGCTTTTTGTGGCAATTGTTAATACGAGATTTTGCGTCTCTTTAATACCCAGCCGGGGTATGGTTTCTTTTACCGTTACGATATGAGACAAACCTCTATAGTATGAAGAATTAGCCGTAGAAATAATTTTTACGGATATTACCGCATCTTTTTCTATGACTGCTGCAATATCATCATTTGTTGCATCAGGATTTTTTGTTACTTTTTCAATTTCCTGAACAATTTTTGGTAAAACAGGTAAGGTAATTTGTCCTTTTTTGATCCTGTCAGACATATCTTTTACAATCTCTGACAGGGTGTTTTGAGCTTCAGGATTATCAGTAGATATATCGGAAAGGCTCATCAGGTTTTCTTTTTGGTCAAGATAATTAATTGCTTTTGTAAGATTATCAAAGCAGTTCTCAGCAAATTCAATAAATTTAAATCGATAAACATTTTTTTCATAAATCTTTTCTTTGCCAATGACTTCAGAGTTTGCAATATGAGGTTCCAGGTCATCAATCAAACCACCTGATATCATTTTAAGATTTATTTCAACCCTCATTTTTTCACCAATTTTCAGTAATTTATTGCTAAAGCAACTAAATCCATCTAATGAAATATCATAATATTTTGCTAACTTAAAATCAGTTCTATCAACAAATTTTACATAAGTGGGCTTATCAAACGTATAACGGGGAGTAAGCATTTTATTTGGGTCCATTTATATCTCCTAAGCTAAGTATATCTTAATATAGGAATTGTAAGCATAATTTCAGACAGTCTTGTTTTTAGCCGTACCGCAGGCCGGACATGCATTCCACGAACTTTCCAAAAAGGTGTTGCATTCTGAACATTTCGGTGAGATTGTCCCTCCGCAGTTGGTGCAGAAGTTATAAAGATCAAGAAGAAGATTATTACAATGCGGGCAAATTATTTCAAGAGTATTCTGGGGCCCCAGCACCCTTAAAACCTCGTCACAGGTCGTCAATCCAGCCTGAATCTTATCATGAGAATCTTCAAGAAGTGTTTTCATTCCTGTTAGTTTTGCAGCGCTGTTAAGTGCCTCTTCACCTGCCCCCTGATGGATTAGCTGTTTTATTTCGCAATTGAGTTGAAAAACTTCAAACAACCCGATTCTCCCCTTAAAACCTGTAAGGTTACACTGCGCACAACCTTGTTCCTCAAATGCTCTGAAATCAGACTTTTCAGGATTAATTTTAAGAGACTTTAAAGCGTTAGCATCCAGTACGGCCGCCTGTTTGCAGTTATCGCACAAACGACGGACAAGTCTCTGGGCTATAATCCCTAACAGAGCATCACATAAAACATAGGGTTTGATTCCCATATCTTTTAATCTTGTAATTGAAGCAACACTACCGTTTGTATGAAGGGTACTTAAAACAAGGTGGCCTGTTAATGCGGCATGAAATGCAATTTCTGCTGTTTCAAAATCCCTTATCTCCCCAATCATGATAACGTTTGGGTCCTGTCTTAATATGGCCCTTAAAACGGCACTGAATCCCAGTCCGATTTTTTCTTTAATCATCACCTGTTCAGCCATACCCATATAGTATTCAACGGGGTCTTCTATGGTGGTAAAATTTTTTGTTATAGTTGCGTTTTGCTGAAGAAGGGAATAGAGTGTACTGGTTTTTCCACTTCCTGTCGGGCCTGTTGATAGAATACAACCCTGGGGTTGATTAATCAACTGAGTTACTTTCGCAAGATCTTTATCCGACATACCAAGTTCAGATAATTCTTTTATCGATGCATTTCTGTCGAGAATCCTTAAAACAATTTTTTCGCCATTAATAGTTGGAAGTGTTGAAAGTCGCATATCCACCATTTTTGTGGCAGATTTTACGGTAACCCTGCCATCTTGCGGTCGCCTGCGCTCGGCTATGTCAAGTTCCGCCATAACCTTAATCCTTGAAACGATTGACGGATGCATGGCAATAGGCACATGAATTTTATCGTGCAGCAAACCGTCAATTCTATATCTGACCATCAGATATTTCGCCTTGGGCTCAATATGTACATCGGAAGCACCATGTCTTAAGGCATCGGAGATAATAGAATTTACAATCCTGATTGCCGGTGGTTTATCTTTTTCCTGAAGAAGTTCTGTAAGATCAATATCATCATCATCATCAAGGATGATTTCGATAGATTCTGTTGGATCAGTCATCTCAAATTCTGTTATCAGAGCTTCATCATCGTCTTCTTCTCCATAAACCTCTCTGATTTTCTCTTTAATTTCCTTTAGTGGAGCTATAACAGCTTCAACAGGCATTCCGACAATAAATTTTAAATCATCAATTTTTACATAATCCGTGGGGTCTCCCATGGCAACAATAAGCTTGCCGTCAACCCTTTTTAGCGGAACAATCTGGTCTTTAAAACACATTTCTTTTGAAATTAACGATGAAAGAGCTTGCGGCACTTGAAACTGCCCTAAATCTACGCTGTTGATCCCTAATTCAGCCCCGATGACCTTTTTTATGGTTTTTTCATCAACAGCTCCTATCTCAACGAGAATCACAGGAAAGATTTGATTTGTTTTTGCCTGGATAACAGTTGCTTTATCAAGATCTGTTTGAGTAATTTTCCCTTTATTTAATAAAATCAAGCCAAGCTGGCTTCGATGTTTATTAACAAATTTATTCAACCGACTTATTTTTTTTGTCTGCTTTTGCTGTTGTTTCTTCAATTCTTTGTTTTCATGGATCAGATCGTACTGTTCAAGCGCAAGACTTACCGTCAGTCTTAAGTCATCGTCGTTCCATGGCTTAGTAATGAATTTATATACAGCACCTTCATTAACCGCTCCCATGATAGCATTGACATCAGCATTGCCTGTAAGCATGATCCGTATGGTCGCAGGCCATAGTTTCTTTATTCGGGTTAAAAGTTCTGAACCTGTCATTCCAGGCATTCTATAATCAGATACAACTACCTGAACAGAGTTGTTTTCCATAGTTTTCAGGGCTGCTTCTCCATCATACGCAGTATAAACCCTGTAGTTTTCCCGCCGAAACAGCCGTTGCATTGATTTTACTACATTTTCCTCATCATCCACAAATAAAATTCCATATTGGGCTTCTGACGCAGCTGTATCGTTCTCTTCATCAGAGCCGGTTTTTTTTCCCAAAAAAAGTGATGACAATCTTGACATGAAATTCTTTGTTAAATAATGGAGTTATGTTTCATACGTTACAGGAAGCTTTATAATAAAACGAGTGCCTTTACCAATAGTGCTTTCAACATCAATTGTACCATTGTGTTTATGAATGATATTATAGGCCAGATTCAGCCCCAGACCGGTCCCTTTGCCAACTTCTTTAGTTGTAAAAAACGGGTCAAATATTTTTTTCATATGTTCTTCTTCAATCCCTGAGCCGTTATCACTGATTTCTATTATTACAAATGCCCCGTCTGCCTTTGTTGTAATAATAATTTCCCCATTGTTTTCTATGGCATGTGAGGCATTGACAAGCAGATTCATGATAACCTGGTTAAGTTGCTGAGGGTAACAGTAAACCTCAGGCAAATCTTCAAACTGTTTTTTTACTTCTGCTTTGAATTTAATTTCACTCCAGATAATATTCAGTGTCGAATTAATGCAGGCATTAATATCTGCATACGAGGGTTTTTCAGACCCCGGATGAGCAAAATCCTTTAAATCAGAAACGATTTTATTTACCCTGTTCGCTCCGTCTAATGATTCATCAATCAACGAAGAAATATCATCAAGCAAAAAATCAATATCCAGTTGTTTCTCAAGGTCTCGTACAATATTTAATACATCATTGTTTCCTTTCACTTTATCCATTTCAACCATAAAGGTTCTGTAACCTTTTATCATATCTTGCAGGTCTCTGGCATACCCCTTTAACGATCTGAAGTTACTGCTTATAAACCCCATTGGGTTATTAATCTCGTGTGCGACACCTGCAGCCAACTGTCCAATGGATGCTAATTTTTCCTGATGCATTAATTGTGTCTGAGTGTTTTTAATTTCCTGTGTTTTTTTCTTAACCTCTTCTTCCAGTCGTTCAGATAGAAGTCTGTACTTTTTCTCCGATTTTTCAACGAGTTGTTTTTTTTTACAAATCTCATCATAACTATCCTGAACTACTTTTGAATGAAGCCCGGAAGTCAAAAGATTTTGATAACCGCTTTGTATGTTTTGCTTCAATATTCCGTTGATGAGTGATCCCATAGTCGTATTCAGATTTTCTTGTTGCCCTACAAGTTCAGATTCAAATTCTAAATAAAGATATCCGATAATTTCAAAGTCATGAATAACAGGTGCTAATATCTCATTGTTACTCAGAGGAACTAAAGATGTTTTTAAATCTGTATTGTTTTCTATTTCATGGGCAACTTTTTCATACCAGATACTTTTAGCCAGGTCTTTCGGGTAACATATGTCACCAAGGTAATCCATAAGGACAGCGCGCCTTACGCCAGTTGCCCTTATATCCGCATTCATCCTGGTAAAAGAAGCCTCGGATACAAGTTCACGAAGGGAATATTCACGGTCAAATACACCAACAACAATTTCCGAATTATTATCACCATTGTCAGTACTCATAGGCTTTCACCCGTTACTATAGAGAGGAGATTATCAAGAGTAATACCGTATTTCGCATTAAGAGCATAGTCTGAGTCTAGTTTATGATACACCAGCGTAAGTATTTTATTAAACGTTTGAACTACACCATGTCCTTTTATTGCAGAACTGAAAAATACCGGAATACCGGATGGCTCCCATAATTGATTAATGTCGTCTTCACTTTCAATGCTGTCAAGATCTCTCTTGTTAAATTGTACTACAAGTGGAAGGGATTCAAAATCAAGCCCGGTTCGTTTTGCATTATTTTCAAGATTTTCAAAGCTCTGAAAGTTATTAACACTTTGATTTTTATGTGAATCAGCTACAAAGACAACGCCATCAGCTCTACTGAGAACAGCTTTTCTTGTTGCATCATGAGCAACCTGTCCCGGAACTGTGAATATTTTAAATTTAATCATACAGTCGTTTTTTGTGGTCACAGCTATAGGGAGAAGGTCAAAAAAAAGGGTTCGATCCCCTTTTGTATCAAGGGTCATCATCTCACCGCTTTTATCAGGGGAAATGATGTTATGAAGCCATATCAGATTAGTCGTTTTTCCACTAAGAGCTGGCCCGTAATAGACAATTTTTACAGTAAGTTTTTTTCCTGATTCGTTGAGTTCTGCCATGGGATATATCCCTGATATTAACTTAATATATCAATCTGTATTTAATATGGTTTAGTCTGGAAATAGAATAAAATAAATGTGTATAGATAGAGATCGATCTGTCATTTCTAAACTAAAGTTGTGTATTTTTAAAAGATTTTATTTTTATGGTGCAATAGAGATTGTTTTGTTGGAATTTAATTACTACATTTAACATTAATTTATAATAATTCCAGAGAACTGTCAAGAGACAGCATTAATAATAGAAATCTCAAACTAATGATTTACAAGCCATTCTTCGATTTGCCCAGGCATCGACCACCATTCACCAAATGCGGATAGGAAAACCTCCTCTATTATTGATTAAATCCTTAATCTGAAATTTAGGGTCGGATCGAAAGCGCCGATTAAAACCGGTAAAGGGTTGAGATTGAAAGAGTCTTATGGTGAAGATTTAGCAGATCACACCAGCCTCGCGTCATGCGGCAATTGCAGGAATGTAATTGCTGAAACGTTAACAGAGAGAAGCATAGGCGGGCTATTGAGTTCCGAAATCATTAGCTACCGGGTGCCGATCACGTGGTCAGACGGGTGAATGTCCCCCCCCCAAAAAAAAGCCCCTTTAAGACTCAGGATGGAGGAGAGGGATCAGTGGGGGCAGGTACCTTATGTTGTATGCAATCGTATTATTCGCCCCCACTTTCCGTTCATATTACAGCTATGTTTCTGATGGGCCATAAAGATGAATTTTATGAAATGAGTCGTAACTAAACTTATTTTATCAAAAAGCCTTCCGGGGGTGGGGCGTCGAAGAGCCAACAATCTCCGGGATAGTCGTAACAATAATCATAATAGTAATCGGCCGCAACAACAGAGGCCTTACGAAATGGCAGCCCGTTGAAATCATCAATAAACAGCTTATCGAAAACGGTTAATGCCGCATTCAACCGTTGGGCTGCGGCAAAGTTCAGTAGTCTTTTCAAGCGGGGTTCCTGGAATTGCTTCAAATTCGCTCGCTGATCCGGCGTCGATTGCAGAAAGCTGTCGATCATTTCAAGATTATTTTGAACAAAATCAACCCAGCCGTATTCTCCTAATGCCGAAATGTCAGCTATTAACGCATCTATCTCATCTTTGGAAAGATCGTCTTTTAATTCGGCCAGTAAATGTTCGAAATTTGAAGCGTATGTGTACATTGACACGGGTGAGCTTTCTATAATACCTGTTGAGTCTTCCATTAACATATCAGTGTCCCCCTGTCAGACTCAATTAAAGATATTGATAAGACTATTAAGAAAAAAATAGATTTAAATTGTAAATAATTCATAACCCCTCCAGGTTTAGGTAACGGGCATAAGTTGTTTTTAACAGGGCATGAAAATTTTAATTATTGTTATCTGGTTATGCACTTCGCTCAAGATGTAATATGATTCACTCAATATTTGACTGATTTTTTTTGAAAACCAACAATAAAAGCAGCATTTGTAATTTATTGTCAAATAAACGATTACTTGAGTTAGTAAACGTGTAATTAGCATATAAGGATTTAATAAGTCAACTGAAAAAATTGCATGTGGTTATATATATAAACAACGTTTAATTCATATAATGAGTATTTACTCATTTATATGATTGCCACATCTTTAATTTTGACAAATGACAAGCTGATCCCGTTAGATTTAACCAGCGATATTGATTAAAGTTTTGTAAGTAATGCAAGAAAACAGTTACGTCAAAAAATGGCAAATAATTTGAGGGTAAAGTAGCTGTTTGAAAAGAATGATGGTCCTTTGTCAAGATTAGACCCCAATGTTGCGAAAGTTTGTAGTACTCCAGCTCCAAGGCATCAAGTGTTTGCACCCCAAGGGCACTTACTTCGCTGCGTAGTAGCTCTTTATGTCAAATACTTGATAACGCAGGAGATGGAGTGCTACAGGCTTTCCCGAAGGGTAAAAAAATATAGTA
>JQIA01001376.1_pt1 | contig 13035 bp, 8 predicted proteins | sample 811431 | NCBI WGS metagenome assembly JQIA01 (sample SAMN02998118, study PRJNA258478) | marine sediment metagenome | biome: marine; feature: seafloor; material: sediment; isolation source: oil-polluted sediment collected from 3 locations (0.5 km, 0.7 km and 0.9 km)... | place: USA: Gulf of Mexico ... | reverse complement strand
GGCGGATATAAATATTCGTGATGCTAGCGGGCATACTCCTTTTATCACTGCGGTTAGGGATAATAATCTTGAGATAATTCCATTTTTGATAAAAACAGGTGCGAATATAAACGCGAAGGACGGGCTTGGACAAACACCGCTCATCACTGCAATTACGAATAAATATTCGGAAATTATAGATGTTTTATTGGAGGCGGGTGTGGATACGAATATACGTGATGGATTCGGTAGAACGGCATTGATTTCCTCAATTATATGCGGTGATATCGAGATAACAAAACGCCTGATAGAGAAAAGTGCTGATATAAATGCGAAGGATAATTTGGGGCATTCTGCGTTGATTGTCGCGATACAAAAAAACTGTCCCGATATTGTGAGTTTTCTACTTGAAAACAATGCGGATCCTTATATCCGAGATCATAAGGGGAGGAATACAATAGAAATAGCCGAGAGGCATAAAGCAAAAGCTGCACGTGATATACTACTGGAATATATAGAAAAAATGTAACTCACCTAAAAAGCTCTTTTAGACTGTTAGGGGCGAGGGTTGAAAAAGGATTTACGTAAACATCCACTTCTCCATCTGTTTTTTTCACCTCGTAATTTGTAACAAAAACACCTTCATTTCCACCTGATAAAGCCTGCCCGATAAATGGAATTCTCCCCAAAATCGTGTTGAATGTATATGATGGAATAATCGTTCCTTTTATGAATAAATCACCGCCGATATTAACAAATCCCTCGCCTGTAAAACCGACGGATGCCCCCTCTGCGACGGCTCCTCTTTCAATAATAACTTTTTGATTTTTATATAAAAACGGGATATAGGCTTTTTCAAAAGATAATTCCTTACCGCGGATTGTATTTACTATTCCTGTGAACGACGCAAGTCTTAATATTTTTGTTAGACATGTGGCGTTCATAACAGTGAAATCCCATATAATCATTTCCCCTTTTATTGTGCCAGAAATATCGGTCGCTTTTATTTCCATTTTCCCACCGTTTATATATTCAGATACTCCGAATTCTTTTATAAAACTACCCGCATCATCCGATATAACGCTAATTTCACCGTCCGTTTTTGATATGGCGAATTCTTTTTTAGTATTACCTTTTATGTCCACAAATTCACATTCTTTTCCTTTGCAAAACATCTCAGCAACTATATTTTTCAGCCCCTCCTCGCCCAATACAAAAAGTTTTTTAAGCTTAGCTTTTATATGAAAAACGGTTTTATTTTGCTTTTCTGATATAAAATTTACGGCATCTAAAAATGGCAAAATATCCAGTGAGTTTCCTGTTATATTTAAATTATCGCCATCAAAATTCAACTTGAAATCATTCTTTCCAAATTTTATATGACTTAATTTCGCTGATTTTATCGTATTGTTTTTCAACGATATATCACCTTTTACCGATGTATTTTTCCATCTTACATCAAGGTTCTTGATATATTTTTGTTCGCTATTTGGAATCAAGTCAAAATTTATAGTGCCACTTTCCCCACGCTGTTTTTTCAGCCCATAAATATTTATTTTTGTATCTGAAATATCCGCATTTATAGATAACTTTTCATTATTTGCAGTAAAATCCCCTTTTGCATTTGTGATTTTCAACTCACCTATATCCAAATCCGCATCGGTAAATTTCGCATTTGCCTGAAAATCTATTTCAACTTTTTCATCCACTGGTATTGATAAATGAAGGGTTCCTTTTGCATTTCCACCAATCACATTCATCGCCAATTTCTTATTGTATTCAAAGGGTTTATACGAAAAATATTCCCATAAATCCTTAAATGTGGAATCAATATTCACACGCACATCAACGATTGGTTTTTCAAAATCAGCTATTATAACGGATGCAGTTGTTCCTTTTGTTTGCGTCAGCATTTCACCTTGGCTAACGGCGATATTCATTGATTTATTGTCAAATTTCGCGATTCCTTTTGCATTTTTCACTGGCGGAAGCGGGCTGTAATAATCCAAAATTGCGTTTTCAAAATGTATTTCAGCATCCAATTTTTTCTCATTTTCTAAGTTGGATAAGCTCAACGTTGCCTTTTCAACATCACCAGTTTTTATATGTTCCGTGACCCATTTTCTCGTTTCTTTACCTAAACTTATCGGCCAATGCTTATATAAATCGTGCATTTTATAATCCGTAAGTTCCATGTCGACGGAATATTTTCCATCGTCGTAATTTACATCCGCCGTGATATTTCCCTCTGGAAGCTGGATTTTCGCATCGCTAATTTTTACCGCACTATTTGAAATACTCCCTATAATCTCCACTTTTTGAATATCTAAAGGCTCAATGAAATATTCAGGAATCGTGACTTTTCCGCTATTTCCGTGCAACTTAAATGCTGTAGATTGTTTATTTTCCTCAAAACTTACTCGTACATTAAAGCCACCAGTTAGCGGTATATCTAAATTATAATCGGAAAACGCCTCCAAAACATTCAGCTTTAGATTTTTAATCTGCCCATAAGCCGTAAGTTGTTTTGTTTTCGTATGCAAGGCGACCTTTCCGAAGATATGCGAATTTTCACGTAGGTTTATATCCACCTTTCCAGCTATGAAATTCCCCACTTTTTCCAAGTTTATGTCCGCCCTAGACGATTTTAAAACCAACTTATCATTATCATATAATGAAAAATCCGCCCCCTTAATAACAACATTTTCAACGACATCGAGCGTGTTTTCAATAATCTCATTAAGTGCAATATCGCTTTTTTCATGAAAAGATATTTTACCATCATTTACATACAGTGCGATTTTCGGATTTTTAACCGTGAGTTGTGAAACAGCAATTTCTTTGTTCAATAATTTTAAAAGCGAAAGTTTCACTGACGCTTCTGGAAACTGGATTTTACTCCCCTTATATTCCGCAGAAATTCCATTTACTTTTATATTTATAAGCTCGTCAAATCCGCTAAGAGCAACGAAAGTTTTATCTATTTTAAGTGAAAAATCCTCATTGGAAATATCCCTCTCGATGTAGCTTGCAAGCCAATTCACCTCCCGCGGCTCTATTCCAATCCATACCAGAAATGACATTGTTAAAAACAATAGAGAAAGAAAAACACCTACGATTAACTTTTTCATCCGCAGAACCTAATATATTGAACCAGTTCCGACAGGAGAGTTATCATCCCTAATAATTCGCTCTATTTCATTTCTATTTCTTATCTTGCCTTTGTATCGGATTTTCCAAGTATCGCTATCGCTTTCTTCCGTTGGTTCCGCACCTACTTTAAACGCCTCTTCTATAGTTCTAACAGTATCGCGAGAAGGAAGAAGCCCAGTCTCCGCGTCTATATTCACAAGTGAAATTCCCTCTGGAACACGGAATGGAATCGATGGTTTATCCTCAAGTGCTTTTTTCATAAAGTTTATAAATACTGGAAGGGCGACATTAGAGCCAGTCTCCCTATTTCCAAGAGTTCTCGGCTGATCTTTTCCTATAAATACACCGCATACTAAATCAGGTGTAAATCCAACAAACCACGCATCTACACTTGAGTTTGTTGTTCCTGTTTTACCCGCAACTACGTGTCCTTTTAATTGTCTAGCGGCACGAACTCCAGTTCCTCTTAAAACGGCACCTCTTAGCATGGAGGAAATTTGATATGCACTTTCCTTAGTTACTATTTGCTCTCTATTATCATCAATTATTGGTGGATATTTTGCATTTCTTATTTCAAAAGCGTTATTGAATGTGCAACCATGGCAATTTCTTTTATCCCTTCTATATATGATTTTTCCGTTTTTATCCTGTACGGTTTCTATAATAGCTGGATGGTTTTTCTTACCACCGTTTACAATCATTGAATAAGCGTTTGTTAGCTTAATAAGCGTTGTTTCTGCTGAACCAAGCACTGCGGAATAATCGTTTATAGGCAATCCATCATACACGCCGAATTTCTTTGCAACACGATCAATCGCCCTTAGCCCTACTCTTCTTGCAAGCTGTATTGTTAGGACGTTTCGCGATTTCTCCAGCCCTTTTCGTATAGGTGTAGGTCCATAGAATTCACCTGAATAATTCTGCGGTCGCCAAGGTAATCCCGTATCATTACGACGCAACACTATCGGCTCATCAAGCAATACCATGTTTGGTGGAAGTCCTTCCTCCAATGCTGTTAGATATACGAAAGTTTTGAATGCAGAACCGGGTTGTCTTTTCGCCTGCGTTGCTCGGTTAAACGACGGATTTCTAAACATTAAACCACCGACCATTGCAAGCACACGACCAGTATGCGGATCCATAACGACTATCGCTCCGTCCGCATCGGGGATTTGCTCCAGATTATATGCTGGCAGTTCGGTTAGTCCTTCTTCTCCTGCTTTAGAAACTAGGACGATATCCCCAACGGAAAATACGTCCTCTATTCCTTTTATTTTCAGCTTTGCTTCCCATTCCCTACGTGTTTTTCTATCAACGTTGTAGTTGTTTTCTTTCTGTATTCTTTCCCACTGATCGACGAGTCGCCTTGGTTTTGCCCATTCGGAGGATTTTAGTGTAATTTCACCTTTTTTACCTTCTTCTGTTCCGATTCTAGCAGTGTTTTTTGTAAGGCTCATAACGACGGCTTTTTTCCATTCCGTTGGTTGCCCTTGTATTTTTATTCTCAGCAGTTGCTCTTGCCAACTTGCGAATGTCAAGGCACGGCGTATTGCCCCTTTATATCCGTGTCTTTTGTCGTATGTAGATATCCCATCCAGCAGTGCTTTTTCAGCGAAATTCTGCATTTTTGCATTTACGGTTGTATGGACTGTCAATCCGCCTTTATATACTTTATCTTCACCATAAAGCTTTATCAATTTTCGTCGCACTTCTTCCGCAAAAACAGGCGAGTGAACAATTCTATCTTCGTTTCTTTTTACTATTTTAATTGGCTTTTGTTTAGCTATTTCCGCGTCTGCTCTTGAGATATATCTTTGCTCAGCCATTTTTTCTATGACCCAATTTCTTCTTTGCTTTGCAGCTTTTGGATGTCTTTTAGGATCGTATGAACTAGGAGCTTTTGGAAGTGCGGCAAGCATTGCCATTTCCTCTATTTCCAAGTCATCTATTGATTTATTAAAGTAGTTTATTGATGCGACCGCAACACCATATGAACTCGCTCCCAGATATATTTCGTTTAAATACAGCTCCATTACTTTTTGCTTTGGAAATACCTGACTAATACGAATTGCGAGAATTGCTTCTTTTATTTTCCGCTCGTATTTTTTCTCACTTGATAATAGGAAGTTTTTCACCACCTGCTGAGTTATAGTAGACCCCCCTACTAGCCCCCGCTCGCTTCCAACATTTTTTATATTTGTGAAAATCGCACGAGTAATTCCTTGAAAATCAATACCTTGGTGTGTATAGAAATTTTTATCTTCAGCGGAGATAAATGCTTGCTGTAGCCGTTTTGGAATCGCAGATATAGGTACAAAAATTCTTTTTTCCTTAGCATATTCGCCCAATAAACGCCCATCACCAGCATAAAGCCTCGTCATCATTTTTGGTTCGTATACTTCTAATTGCTTATAATCTGGCAGTTCAAGGCTGTAGTAATATATAGCTGCAACGAATATTAGCTGACAAAATACAATAACATCAAGCATTGCACTTGCTATTTCAGTAAGGAGCCTCTTTCCAGAATCTCGCTTATCTGAGTCGCTAATTTCTTTATAAGCCGCGAATTTATCCGCTACTACTAATCGTTTTTTTCCAAACATGCCTGTGTAATCTTATTTATTCCCTTTTTATCCTATAAAATTAGTATAGTAAAGTTTTGTTTAAATGCCATAGCTTTTAAAATACTTTTCGATGGATTTCACGAAGCATTTCGCCACTTTATCCCTGTGTGAAGCGTTTTGAAGTAGGCGATTATCCTTTCTATTCGACAGGAATCCCACCTCAACCAAAACCGATGGCGTATCTGGTGCTTTCAACACGGCAAACCCCGCTGAACGGTGCGGATCACTAAGTAAATTTATCTTTCTTTTGCATTTTGAAATCATAACTTTTGCGAAGTGGGTTGATTTATTTTGCGTTTCTCTTTGAGCTAAATCTATTAGTATATCAGTTACTTGCTCATCCTGATGCGATAAATCCACACCCATAATAATATCCGCTTTATTTTCCCTAGCAGCTAGAAGCTCTGATTCCTTATCCGACGCTTTTTTGGACAGCGTATACACCGAAAGCCCCCGTGCATGTGGGTTTGATGATGAATCAGCATGAATTGAGATAAACAAATCGCCTTTATATTTATGCGAAATTTTTATTCTATCGCGAAGTTTTATAAATCTATCGTTTTCACGTGTTAAAATCGCACGAAACCGCCCTGTCCTATTGATTGCGGATTTTAATTTTTTCGCATACGCCAGCACGATTTTCTTTTCTTTTTTCCGTGAAACACTAATCGCACCGGGGTCAACGCCACCATGCCCAGCATCTATAATAATTACTGGTTTTTTCGGCGATTTTCTCGCACGCGGTTTAAAAACAGGAATAGGAATTATTTTACCGTTTTTATCCTTTGTAATTTTCCGCGTTGTCCTTATTTGAGTTGGAGTTTCCGCAATACCATAAGGTGCTGGTTTAAATTTAGGAACAGGAAAGGAATTCTTAGAAATATCAACAACTAAACGATATTTCCCATTTTTGGGTGGCGATATATTATGCCTGATTTTCGCGGTGTTTTCCAAGCTAAGCGTGATTTTATCGCCCCTATACCTCACGAAAACAATCGGTGAGTATAGCTTTTTCGCCCTAGCTTTCCATTGTAAATCACGAATTTTAATAACGACACTTTTTCCATTTTTCATAATGGAATATTTCGGTTTTTGCGATAATTCAAAAACGATTCTCGTATAACTATCATGCTCACCCATGCGGTAACTAGAAAGCGTATTTGCGAAAACTTCGGAGGCAAATATCAGGGTAAATATGGTTATTGCGTAAAAGTATCTATTCATTTGAAGGCGGACGATACTACATATACAAAGGTGTTTCAAGGCTATATAACACACATATTTTATTTTGAAATTTTATCGTTGGCAGATTGTATTATTTCTGATAAGTATGTCAGTTCCTGTCATTGACAGGCTCCTAAATATTCTCTTATTCATAAGATAAAGGGAATATGGAGGGAGGCAATTTCCCCCTGCTTCCCTCCAATAAAAACATATATTAAGGGAAAAACGAACTAAAAATAAAACCATACATGAATACACAAAAAACATACGAAATACTTGATAAAACAATCGTTTGTGCGTGTGTGGAATATTGTAAAATTTATACAACAAAAAACATAAGGAATAAATTTAATGAAAAAGAATATAATAATAGATTCTGCTTATCCAGAGGAAACTCGGGTAGCAGTAGAGTGTGGAGGCAAACTTTCAGAATATGACTTCATAACAAGCACTAAACAAAGAAATCGTGGCAATATATATCTAGCGAAAATAACTAGGGTTGAGCCTTCTTTGCAAGCAGCTTTCGTGGAGTATGGCGAGGATAAACAAGGATTCCTGCCGTTTTCTGAAATTCATCCAGATTACTACCAAATCCCAGAAGAGGATAGGGCAAAAATACTGGAAGAACAACAGCTTGCGTTTGCTAAGGCAAATAATGAAGAGGACGAAATCATTAAGGAAGCTGTTGAAGCATCCGAAACTACTGAAGAAATCGTAGAATCTTCAGAAAATGAAGCTACTGAAGAGGAATCCGATAATTCAGAGGATGACGCTGAAGATACTGATTTTTATGTTGATGAAGATAGCGAAGAATCAGATGCCGAACTTTCTACTGATGAAACAGAAGAATCCGCTGAATCTGGGGATAAAATCGCTGATAAAAAAACAGAAGAGCGATTCGTTCCAATACACAAACGGTATAAAATACAAGAAGTTGTTAGAAAAAACCAAATCGTTCTTATCCAAGTTTCAAAAGAAGAACGTGGAAATAAAGGGGCAACTTTAAGCTCATACATAACAATCGCTGGAAGATATTGCGTTTTAATGGTGAATACCTTGGTTGGCGGAGGAGTTTCTCGTAAAATCGCCAAAGCTGAAGATAGAAAACGCCTAAAAGGGATAATAGAAAGCTTTAATATTCCAAACGGAATGAGTATTATCGTTAGAACCGCGGGAAATGAACGCTCCGAAGAAGACTTGCGTAGTGATTACGATTATCTCGTGGAATTATGGAATTCCATCCGTGAAGAAGCGTTGAAATCCGTGGCTCCTGCGTTGGTTCATGAGGAAAGTCACCTTATAAAACGCTCCATTCGTGATCTATACGATGCTGATGTGGATAAAATCATTGTTCAGGGTGATGAAGGATTTTCCATAGCGAAAAAATTCATGAAAATGCTTATGCCAGCAAGTGTTAAAAATGTTAAGGCATATAAAGGAAAAGCTCCTATTTTTCAGCATTATAAAATTGAAGAGCAAGTTTCGAATATGTATCAACCTAATGCTGGATTGAAATCGGGCGGATACCTAGTGATTCAACCGACGGAAGCCTTGATTTCTATAGATGTAAACTCAGGACGGTCTATCAGTGCGAGAAATATTGAAGAAACGGCATTGAAAACCAATTTGGAAGCAGTTGATGAAGTCGCACGACAACTAAAATTGCGTAATTTATCTGGACTTGTGGTGATAGATTTCATTGATATGATGAATTACCGTCATCGTAGAGCCGTTGAAAAAGCTACAAAATCGGCGTTTAAAGGCGATAGAGCAAAAATACAAATCGGTAGAATTAGCCCGTTTGGATTGATGGAAATGTCCCGTCAGAGAATCGGTGCGAATTTGGTTGAATCCACTACTGCACCTTGTTCATGTTGTGATGGTGCAGGGCATACTCGCTCTACGGAATCCATGGCATTGCATTTATTACGCGATATAGAGGCGGAATGTTCGGGAAATAAGAAGAAAGACACTGTTGTTGCTATGGCTTCCCCCGCGGTTGCTAATTATCTAAACAATAAAAAACGTGAGAAACTTGCTAGTTTAGAAAAGGATCTAAATATCACTATTTTGGTTGAGGCATCTGCTTCTATGAAGGCTGAGGAATTTACTATAGATGCTCCGTCTGCAAAGGCTCCTAAAGGTAGACCGCCTAGGGATAATAAGAAAAATCCACCTCGCAAACCTAGGGAAGCGTCTCCTAAAAGGGAAAACAAACCTAGGGAGAAAGTGGAACCAAAACCTGATAATGTTGCTGCAAAGGAAAAATTTTCTGAGAAAAAAGCTGTGGAAAAACCTAAGAATGAAGAGCGGATTTCTAATGTTTCCAGTGTTTCTAAGGCTCCTGTGGCTAAAGCATCGCCTACAAAACGAAAGGGAATAAAATCCATTCGTAGCTGGTTTGCTACTGAGAAAAAAGACGCAGAGTAGGGAATTATACGCAAAACATATTCTCCGTTGTCAATTGCGATGATGGGGAATGCGTATGATTTGTGTGTGTATCTCCGCAAGATATTTCAACAATAACTTTTCTTGATATTGCACTTATTTTCCATATGCTAGTAACTAGTAATCGTGTAAGATTGTGAAAAACTTTAATCTCTGGATGAGATTTTTCATATTGAGTTAAAGCCTTGATTTTATAAAATTATGACACAGCAAATTATAAAAATACCAGTATCTCAAGAATACGATTACAATATTGGAGAAGTATTATCTAAATTAGGTAATCTTGAACAAAAACGAAACGAAAAAAAATTTAAATCAAAAATACTATTAGGGGATGTTATAGATTGCCTTAATAAGCTGGATAAAAGAAATAAGTTTGATGTCATAATAGCAGACCCTCCATATAATATAGGAAAAGATTTCGGAAACAATAAAGACTATATGGAGCTAGGCGAATACATTAAATGGTCTAAAAAATGGATAAAATCAAGTTTGGATTTATTATCAGATAATGGGTTAATGTATATATATGGAATTCCTGAAATATTAGCTAGAATTTCTGCCGAATACCCCATAGAAAATCAAAGGATTTTAGCATGGCATTATACTAATAAAACCACGCCATCATCCAATTTTTGGCAACGCTCTTATGAATCAATTCTATGTTTATGGAAAAACGATAAACCCGCATTAGAAATAGACCAAATTAGAGAGCCGTATACAGATAGTTATTTAAAATGTGCTGGTAAGGTAAGAAAAGACACGAAAGGTAGATTTGGAAATAAAGAAACGGTTTATAATGTAAATTCTAATGGGGCATTACCTAGAGATGTTATAAAGGTTCCCGCATTGGCTGGAGGTGCTGGGAGAAACGAAAGATTTTTTATGTGTAAAACATGCAGTAATAAATTGTATAATTCTTCTGAGTTAAAAAAACATGATGGACATGATATTTTACAACATCCGACACAGAAACCAATGGCTTTAACAAAAAAACTAATTCAATCAAGAATAAATGGAAATCAGGGAAGAACATTGATACCATTTGTTGGTTCAGGTTCTGAGTGTGTTGTTGCACAAAGTTTAGGTGTTGAATTTTTAGGTATAGAAATAAATCCAGAATATGTTAGTTATGCAAATAAATGGCTTAAATTAAAAGAGAAAAATGACATACAGACTAACTAATATTATGTTGCAAAATCTTGAAAAAGATTTAATAAAATTTCATGAATTATTTCAAGGCGGAAGGTGTCAAGCTTGGCAATTAGAAGAGCTGATTGCTAAAGCGATAAGAAGTGATTTTTCAAAAAGTGAAAAAGTTGTTTGGAAGGGAAACGGACATGATATTGGTTGTGATATAATAGTAAATAATGAACATGAAATTCAGATTAAATCAGGAACAATTAAGAAAGAAAATTTAATTCTATCAGGACATCGTTTAGGAAGATTTAAAGGTGATTTTGAAAAAATTACAGAATTTCTAAATCAAAATAGTTATATTTTAGTTGCAGTTCCATACTACGCTAAAGAATGCCAAAACGGTAAATCTCATATTTATCAGATATTTTATATAGATAGTGAAATATTAAAAATAGATTGTCCTAAAAAATGGCAGGAAAATAAAAGTAGTTATACTTGTATAAATAAATATGGTGTAGAGCTATCAGTAAGACCTTCTATGAGTTGGCAAATTTGGTGGAAAATACCAATAGAAAGCATTCCCGAAAGTAGCAAGACTAGGCTAATAAAGATAGGCTAGAAAAAATAAAATACCAGCTACCCACCATAAAACATGGTGACCCCGAGAGGATTCGAACCTCTGACCTACGGCTTAGGAGGCTGTCGCTCTATCCAGCTGAGCTACGGGGTCGTATTACGAATATAAAATACTATACAACGCATTAAGTGAGCCGTATAATAGCACCGCAATGGAAAATAACCTAATACAATCTTACGGCAGAAAACAAGGGCGGACTCTTAAAAAGTGGCAGAAAACTCTCAAAGATGAATGCCTGTCAAATTTCTCCATAACTCCGCAGGAAAATATAAATCCGCAAGAATTATTTGCCGATAACATGAACGAATATTGGCTAGAGATAGGATTTGGTAGCGGGGAGCATATCGCCCACAAAGCTATGTTAAATCAATCGGTTGGAATGATTGCTTCGGAAGTATATATAAATGGTGTTTTATCACTTGTTGGTAAAATAGAAAAAAACGCCATCCAAAATATCCGAATTTTTCAAGAGGACGCTCGCTTATTGCTACAAAGCCTGCCGAAAAAATCCGTGGCGAAAGTATTCGTGCTATTTCCCGATCCATGGCCTAAAAGAAGGCAGTATAAAAAACGGCTTCTTCAAAACGATTTTCTGGATTTAATCGCGAAAATCCTACCCAAAAACGGGGAATTGCTAATTGCCACAGATCATGCCGATTATTTGGAGCATATTATAAAGGTGATGATTTCACGGCGGGATTTTATCTGGACGGCGAAGAGTAAGGCGGATTGGCTTGATGAGCCTAAGGATTGGACTCAAACCCGATACCAGCAAAAAGCAATTGCGGAGGGGCGACATTCCACATTTTTACATTTTAAACGGACAGAAAAATAGCCTTGACTCTTACAAAATAAGGCGGTATAAACTCCGTCCTAATATTTAAAAAGAGACGTATCATGGCAAAAAAAGACCAAGTTTTTTATATGTTGAAAAGCCCAGAAAGCGGTTATTACAAGCTGATAAAGTGGAATCCTAAAACCAAACCTATCGCTGAATTCTCAAGAAGAATGTATGACAAGCACCTTCGTAAGCATGTGACTGGTGTTATTAAAAAATACAAATCATAAATTCGGTTAAAATCTTCTGTTATTTGAGCAAAAAACTATTATAGTCTTTGCATATAGATAAAGAGTGAAGAGAATGTCCGACTTATTATTAGAATTATTTTCAGAAGAAATTCCATCAGGAATGCAAAAACCTGCGACGGATTTAATGCGTAGAGTTTTATCCTCTGCATTATCCATTAGCGATGAGCAAGTTAAAACGCATTCCACACCTCGTAGAATCACGATAGAAATTAGCGGTTTATCAGAAAAATTCGCTGATGTTAGTACGGAAAAACGAGGTCCGAAAGTGTCCGCACCTGAAAAAGCAGTGCAGGGATTTGTGAAATCTGTCGGACTATCTATTGATGATTTGGAAAAACGAGGCGATTATTATTTCGCCGTTCAACATACGCAAGGTCGTGCGACGAAAGATGTTGCGAAAGAAGCTATAGAAAAAATGCTGGCGGAATTTCATTGGAAAAAATCCATGCGATGGGGCAATACCGATATTCGCTGGGTTCGCCCGCTACATAACATATTGTGTATATTTAATGACGAGATTATCCCTGTAAAATTCGGACATTTAACCGCGAATAATAAAACTTTCGGACATAGATTTTTATCGCCCGATGCCGTGGAAGTTGGAAGCATTGCCGAATATCACAAATTATTAAAAGAAAAATTCGTTGTGATTTCTCATGATGAGCGAAAGGAAATAATCCTAAAACAGGCGAAGAAAATTACGGAAGCCACTGGTTTACAAATGGAAAATAACCCCGCATT
>JQIA01001375.1_pt1 | contig 13038 bp, 9 predicted proteins | sample 811431 | NCBI WGS metagenome assembly JQIA01 (sample SAMN02998118, study PRJNA258478) | marine sediment metagenome | biome: marine; feature: seafloor; material: sediment; isolation source: oil-polluted sediment collected from 3 locations (0.5 km, 0.7 km and 0.9 km)... | place: USA: Gulf of Mexico ... | reverse complement strand
AAATGGGAAATGACATTTTTCCATTTCCGTTCCATAAACAGTCAGGACGGCTGTTTATGGATGCTAACTAATTATCGTAAAAGGGTGTGGCGCAACAGTCACATCCTTTTAATCCTTACTTTTTGCAATGGCACCTGTATAGGTTTTAAGTTCTTGTTGGTGTGCTACATAGACAACCCAGTATTGAATGTGGGGTGCTTGTAAGTCACTATAATAGGCTACACCAATTTCATTTTGCAGTAGGTAAAATTCATGTTCGGCTAAAAGATGCATGCGGTGGCTATCTGAGCTTTTAAATCCACTCCACATTTCGGCAGCTTCAAAAATTCCGCCGGCAATAGCTTCAACATTATTTTCTAATTGTCTGGGATATATCTTTGACAAGGGATAACCTTCATCGATCAGCCTTCTATTGGCAGCTTGCAAACCCACATGGCTTACCCTACCAAGCATTGCCATTTCTTTTGCCTTTTTTAATGCGATTTCTGTTAATTTGGAATTGCAATTTAGTGTGGTTCGGTTTTGGCGCTTATCATGAATGATCATTTTGGCTAGTGACCGGGATTTTTGATTGTTGCCACAGTCTGTATAAGTAGCGGCTATGCTTTGATCGGGAAAAATTAAGACGGATATAAGAAAAAATAATGTAACGAGTGAGGTTTTAATATGCATGCGCTTGATTTTAATATGATTGAATAGAGTCTGCAATGTACTATTTTGTGAAATAAAAATAAGTTGAACCACTGCTTTTTTTAGGTTTGTATATCAAGAACTCATTTGGCAACAGAATTGAATTGATGCAGCAAAAGAAGTGAAGAATGATATTGGGCTTAGTGATCTTCAGTCTATTTCACTTTTCAGAAAATCGTTTTTCCAGGTAGCTGACGATTTCTTTTGAATCAAAGAGCCATTGAATGCCATCGTCTCCATTGTCAATTTTAAGACAAGGAACTTTAAGTTTACCTGCTCCGGCTATGAGTTCTTTCTTGGCTTCATCACTGCGTTTGGGGTCACGAGTTTCAACAGGTAAAGATAATCGTTTCAGTGTTCGCCTGACCTTCACACAAAATGGGCATGCTTTGTATTGATATAATGTGAGTTTTTCACACTGCTCATCAATAACTTTTTGCTTTTCTGCGGCACGTTTAATGCTTTTTGGCGTAGTAAGCCAGTTGATAAGCAAAATCAGTGAACCCAAAAACCAATGTATTATGCGCATAGTTAAACTCGGTGGTGATTATATCAAATCCATATGTGAAAGGGTCTGATTTGAAAACAGATGATCACAGTAAGTTGTTGATTTATATTGAAATCAGTGAGCTATCCGGCTCGATCCGATGAACTGCCGTTTAAGAGGCAAGCTAAGGTTCGGGATTGTACCCGCAAGACCGAAAAAATCAAATATTTTTTCTATAGATTAAATATTAACGTGTATTTCTTTGCAAAGAACCCGGGAACACAAAAGTATCTAATATGGTTTTGGCACATAGCCATGATTCAGCCATACGAGAGACCTGAGCCGGATAGAGGCACATATAGTTGTGGTTAATAAATGCATTGTGATTGAATCGACTGTATTTTTCTCTTAATGGTTTATAATGGTTACTTGTGTTGGTACGTTCAAGCGAGGGGATTGAACGGTATTAATATGAAGCACATTGTTTCTCCTTATGTATGGAGTTGAAGTGGAATTAATACCACTTCAACCAAACCTCGGTTAGATGACTGAAATCTCCTTTAATTTCGGCTACTTAGTACTGTTTTAGGTGCTTTAAGGAACTTTATTGATGCATCTCGTTAGTAGAAAACACATTCCTCTCATCTTTTTAATCTTTGCTTCCGCGTGGTGGGGGTATTTCTACCAGAGTCGTAATTTTATGAATGATTACGGTGCTTCAAAACCCGAATGGTTATATTTGATAGATGGTTTTATTGTATTACCTTTTTTGTGTTATATCTGTATTAAAGATAAAAAACTAGCTGCCTTAAAATCTCTTGCTTATGCCGGTATTGTTGTATTAATAGGTAGTTATGTTATTCCGGAGCAGAATAAATATATCTGGATCTATCTGGAATCTGGGCGCTATCTGTTGGTGTTCATGTTTCTGGCTTTTGAAGCAATGGCTGTTGCAACGGTGATGGTTTCAATTAAGGCATTATTTTCTGAAGGTAGGGATCCGGACAGGGCAATAACAGATTCAGTTTATCGGGTCTTTGGTCACGGTAATATTGGAAAAATACTCTCTTTGGAAGCCCGAGTATGGAGTTATGTGCTTTTTTCAAAAAGGGTCAGGGTAGATTGCTTTGATGGAGATTTTCATTTTAGTTGCTTCAAAAAAGACGGTGTCCAAAATAATTTATTGGGATTTATTCTTATCATTATTTTTGAGCTGCCAATTGTGCATGTTCTATTGCATTTTTTTTGGTCTCCATCGGTAGCTAATATTATCACTGTTGTAACATTACTTGGACTGGCATTCTTTTATGCGGAATATAAGGCAATTGCCATTCGGCCGATATCGATTGATAAGAATTATTTGATTATACGTTATGGAATATGGAATCCAGTGAAGATTCCATTGAGTAGCATTGCATCTGTTAATGCGCACAAAGGCTTTGTAAAGAGGTCAAATAGGGTAAAAAGATATAACCTTTCTGGTGATCCAAATGTTGTGATACAGCTCAATTCTGGTCATTTCGATATGTTCTTTCTTGGCTTGGATAACCCGAAAACCTTTATAGAAAAATTGCATCACAGTGTGTTTTATAACCATGACAATGATGTTTAATATCTTATTATTGATGAGCTTAGAAGGCTATTCGTGTTTATATGGTTGTCTATATTTGTGTTAACTTTTTCCTACTTGTTTTGGTATTTGTTTTATGACATGCTCAAGTTGAAAAATATGAATGAAGGAAATGCGTGAAAATTTATTTTGAAGCGTTCTGTCTTGATAGTTCCAGCAACCAATTGATCGGGCCGAATGGCACGGTACAACTAAGACCTCAGTTAGTAAAGGTACTGCTTGTATTGTTGGAAAATCCTTGTGAAACAGTTACGACAGAAGACTTATTAGAGCAGGTGTGGGGGAAAATTGTTGTATCTCCATCAACATTGGCTCAATGCATCCGTGAACTTCGTAAAGAGTTAGGAGATGATGCGCAAAATCCTAAGTTTATCCAGACAGCTCACCGGGTAGGCTATCGTTGGATTTGCGATGTCAATGAACCTGGATCAAGAGCGGTCAATTACAAGATATATGCAGCAACTTCTATCGTCATTCTTGCTCTTCTTTTAGCTGCGGGCTATAACTATAAAAAACCAAATGTGACGCAAGATATTTCTGTCTCAGAGCAGCAACTGATGACGGAGCTGTATGAAATTAAGCACTTAAGTAATAATGATGAAATTAAGACGCGGTTGAATAAATTACAGTTTACTTTTCCTCATAACATTCAGCTAAAACTATCTGTCATTCGCTATCAGTTAAGTCAGTCCAGGTTGGGTGATGCGAGGACATTGATATCCAGACTGGATAAGTCAGCTATGCCGGAACACGTATTGGCAGAGTATATTCTGTTGGAGTCAATATTAGCCGGTCAACAATCTCAGTTTAAGAAACAACTTAAATTAACCGCCCAAGGGTTAGGTTTAGAGCATGAGATATCAAGAGAGCTTCGTTTAAATCTTGAAGTTGAGCAACTTAAGGCACATCTTAGCTTAGGCGTAAATAAAAATGCCTCGGATACTTTTAAAAACTTAACCTCCCAGGCAATTGAATTTAATTTAACTAAGGTCGAGCACGAACTTGGCACTCTGCATTTTCAATGGTTGATACGACAGTCGAAAACGGAAGAAATCAACTTAAGTTATCATCAGCTACTAGAAAAACATGAGTTGCTGGGAGATAGTGAATCTCAAGCGTTGATCAAACTGATGATGATCTCTTATCTGTTTGAGAGTCGGCAATATGTTGAGGCGCAGGATATTTTGGACCAGTTGCTGGATTCAATTGACATTTTCCAAGACTATACTCGGGGTCATTTGTATCAAGAACAAATGCTGATAAATCAGTCTCAAGGAAAAATTTCACTGGCACTATCGTTTGGGAAAAAAGCTGAGAAAATATTTGAAGAGTTAGGAACCTTATCTAAATTGGCGGGTATACGTTCAAATATGGCTCTCATCTATTTACGCAAAGGAGAGCCGGATATTGCAGAAAGTTATTTTCAAGGCGCTTTAGAAAGCTTTATTGATACGGATAATATCCGGGGGCAGGCAATTGTCTGGGGTAATCTATCTGCACTGCAAAAGAACAAAGATAATTTAGTGTTATCGATTGATTATGCTCGTTTAGCGGTTGATTTGTTTAGTCAGGTAGGTGACGAGGGAGGGAAATATCGCACACTTTTTAATCTGGCACGTACTGAAATACGACAAGGTGATTTGTTATCTGCACGGCAACATTTACAGCAAGGCATTAGTTTTTATCAAGAATCAGGTAAAGAAGTACTTGTAGCACACTCATTATGTTCTGTCAGTTATATAGATCGTCTTGAGGGTAAGCTTAAAGATGCGCTTGAGCATGCTGAAAATGCATATGCATTAAGTGAAAAGCACAAAGCTGTTCGGCAGATGATTACCTCCAAGTTTCATATAGGTCAGTCTTATCGATTGCTCAAAAATTTTGCTTTGGCCAAACAGACCTTTCAAGAGTTGACTAAACTTTCACAGGAGAACAAAAGGCTTGATTGGGAAATATCTAGCATTGTTTCTCAGGCAACGGCATACAATGATGAAGGTAAATATGCCTTGGGTCTGGATGAAATTCAGTTGGCTGTTTCGAGAATAACCGATAAAGATGACGCGACAGACAGGTTGTTGATGTATTACCAGAAAGCAAGAAGTCATTTGAACCTGAAGCAAATGGATCAAGCAAGGAAGGCTTTACTGTTAGCACATGCCATATTTAAGGATGGAGCGGATTTACGTTGGCAGTTACATCTCAATCTTCTTGAACACCAGTTGGATGGTAACCTCTCGACTGAGTATCAGTATTGGCTGAGGGAGCAAATGGAAGGTAAAACGGACTGGGAATTAACTCAGCAGGTAAATCGTGTTTTTTCTGAAAAATAAGGCAAATAAAAGCACTTCCCTGTGCTTTTATGAAACCTTGCGCTAGATGCTATTCCAAACCATCAGCAAATATAATATCTGCGCTCGGGTCTGTCACCATAAGTTGGAAAGTATTGCTATCTACCGTTGCTAATATTGGGTCTTTAGCTGTGATAGTCACCATGTAAGGTGAAGGTGAAACGGCAATGGCTGTTGGAGTTCCTTCAATACTTCCGGATGCTGTTATGTGTAACCCATCCGGTAAGCCAATCTGCTCAAAGCTCAATGTATCTTCATCCGGATCATCAAAGAATACAGAAGCATCAAAGTTAAACGCGACCTGATATTCAGCATTTTGAGTTGTGATGGGTCCAGTGAAAATTGGCGTATCATTAACATTAATAATTGTTATCACAAAGCTATCCTGAACACTGGCATTTTCAATGTCATTAGCAGTAATCACTACAGGATATTCAGGCCCATCCAGCCAATCCTGGTTTGTGATAGTTCCGGTTACTCTGCCATTTATTGCCATGGTTAAACTGCCAGGAAGCCCTGTAGCACTCATACTTAGTGTGTCACCGTCTTCATCAAAAAATATTGATAATATAGATGCGCCCGTATCAACAACAGTATTCTGGTCAAGAGAAAAATCTTCCTGTGGGTTTAAAACGACAGGTTCATCATTGACATTCTCAATAGTCAGTTGAAAAGGTGTGCTTGTAGTGTCTCCCTGGGGGTCTTTTACAACCACAGTGACGCTGTATGGGCCGTTATCGACATGAAATTGCACTGGAGTGCCTTCAATGACTCCGGTGATACTGTTAATGGAAATACCTCCTGGTAAACCTCCGGCAGTATAGAATAAATCATCACCATCCGGGTCAGCAAAGGAAGCACTTACATCGAGGTTAAGTGGGTTATCTTCATCGGGGTTCTGGTCTGAAATTCCCGTTGTTGTAGGTGTATTATTTGTATCAGCAACAATAGTCTGTTCAGCTGCAGCAATATTTAGGTTGTAGCTAACATCCAGCTCAACATTACTGTCGCGATCTTCAGCTTTTGTTCTATCGGATACGAGTCCGGAATCAGTGAAATGAAAGAGAATGAAAGAATGACAAGCTTGTGATGATGCACCGACTCGATACCTTAAACTGATGAAATATGTTCCAACTTCAGAAGGTGAAACAAGTAAATCACTATGCTGGTCTGGTAAATCAACCAGTAACACGCCTGAGTTAAGAGTGAAAGGCCCTTGTTCAACATGAATTAAAGAATCAACAAATGGTTCAAAAGTATCAGAGCCATCATCTTTATATATATTGATGCTTTGTATTAACGGGTTGACCAAACCTTCCGGCATTGGAATAGCAGAGCCGCATGTTGACGGTCCTTGATAAAAGCGTAAATTAACGGCGGATAGCTGCATATCACCATCTTCATCTCGACCATTGTGGGTCGCTGTGAATTTAAGGACATCTACGATGTCTCTTTCTTCTGAATTCTGGGCTGATGCTCCACTGGTATGGAGGCTGAATTGCCCTCCACGATTTTCATAGAGAGAGAAAACTGATGCGGTAGTACCCTCTTCATCATCATGGCTAATTAAGTCATAATCTCCATCGTTGTCGGCATCAAGAACTGTAAAACTTTGGGAAGAGTCTGTGCCCGAAGCAATTGTGTGTTCCTGCCAACTATCAATGGAAGGGTTTATGCTTTCCAGCCAGGTAAAAGTATTTGAGTCGTCGATGAAGATGATATCAAGGTCTCCATCATAATCAAAATCCATAACATCTAGCTGAGTCACAGTGGATCCTGCAGATATACCTGTATCATGAGATGTCCAAACAGTGCCAGTACCATTATTTTCGAACCAGCGAACAGACAGTGTATTTATACTGGTTTGAATAAGGTCTAAATCTCCATCATGATCCATGTCGGCAAGATTAATCGCGTAAGGTACTACACCGCTAATACTAGAAGATTCTGTCCAGCTTAAGCCATCACCGCCATCATTTGACCACCATCTTAGTGCGGCACCAGTAGATGCACCTAATAAGTCGATTGAGCCATTTCCATCAATATCACCTGCCGCTAGGTATTTTGGGCTATACACACCTCCACTTGAGATGATTTGCTCAGTCCATGATCCATCATTATCTAACCAGGACATTTTGTTGCTCAGTTGGTCGATAACAACAATGTCATTTTTTCCATCCTGGTTAATATCAATAACGAGCAGATCTCCTGATCTACCAACTCCGCTCGCAATATTAGTGGCTCCACTCCAGGTGGCTCCTTTTGTGGCCGCCCCAAAAGGGCCGCTGTCCATCTGGTTTTCAATGAGATAAACACTGTCAGTTCCATCTGCTGCAAAAACAATGTCCAGGTCTCCATCCCCGTCAAGATCGCCCTTGGCGAGTGCAGTGATTGAGTTCTCTGTCGTGGTGTTGGAATAGATAGTTGTTTCGTAGGCGAAAGATCCATCGCCATTTCCGGAATAAAACTGTATCTCTGCACTGCTAAGAGAATTGTTTGCAACAATCAGGTCTTCGTGTTGGCCAATATCATACAGTCCACTAATAATAAAATCGGCGTAGTCGAAGGTACTGTCAATGACTAACTTATTATCAAGCTGAGGCTTGCTGTGAAATTGCAAATTTTCCAAGCTGTAGACAAAACCATCATTTTTGTCGGCATAAACAATATCTTGATCTCCATCCATATCAAGGTCAATAGCTATGGCGCCTTTGGTATCGGCAAGCAACCCAGACACAGGGTGGTGTTCCGTCCAGTTAGAACCATCACCATCGATATTTTCATTCCAACCAATGGCTCCTCCAAAGCTGCTGACAATATCTAAATCACCATCGAGATCTATATCTGCAAAATTAATTTTACCTGGTATACCACTGGTAGAGATAACGACCTCAGAAAATGTACCTATCATAAAATTAAAAGTCCACTGTGACATAAACCCACTTTGACTATTGGAATAGACTTCAGCAGTACCGTCTAAATCCAAATCTGCAAATTCTGTATTGGCTAAAGTTGAACTAGCCCCAGTGTCGACAGATAATTGTGACCAGGTTGATCCGTCACCTGAATCGTTAAGAATGATCTCGATAGATGGTGTGCCAGACTCTAGGCCAAAAAGAATATCAGGGCTTCCATCCATGTCAAAATCACCGCTGCTTATTGAGCTAAGATTCCCACCTGCCGTAATACCTGTGTCGTGTTGAACCCAGGAGCTAGCCAATAATACATTTTCATACCAATATATAGCAGTGCTAGCAAAGGTAATGGCAAGGTCAGGATCACCATCACCATCAAAATCAGCGATAGTGATATCTTTAACCTCAGTAATACCAGCATTCTCAATGACATGTTGAGTCCATGATGTACCATTTGAATTGTTTTCAAACCAATAAAGAGCATCACTTTGTAGGTCTGCAATAACAATGTCCAGATCACTGTCTTGGTCGAGGTCAACAAGTTTTGGGTTGTTACCACTACCTAAGCTGGTGCTTATCGTATGCTTTGTATAATTTGAAAGTGATGTACCATCATTTTCTAGCCAAACAAGTTCATCGCTGGTACCTAGGTGTGAAACAACAATATCTAAATCACCATCTAAATCAATATCACCTTTCTGGCTCTGAGCAAAAGCGATAGTTGAGCCGGTTACAATTTCATCATTTAGAAGGTTGGCCGATGAAAAACTGACATCTTTGGCATATAAACCTAATGAGAAGGTTATGGATATAACCCCAAAAATAAGATGGTGTTTTGTGAACATAATGGTGGATTCCTTTTTTTCTGGACGAATTATTTAGACTAACAATATGGTTCCTGAAAATGAAATGCTTGAAATTGCTATGATATTTCTATGAAATTAGGATGAATGGAAATTTATGTCTCAATAAATCAATTGTTTATATATTTATCCTAAAAATTGCTGAAAAGTAAATGTACGCTTAAATTATTAGAATGCTTTATTTCTAAAGGCTGAAAGTGCACTATGTCATGGGGATATTATGTGGAGATATTATGTCATTAGAAATCATTCTGCCTTTGGTCGGGATTCCTGTGGTTGTTTTAGGGTTTGCACTTAAATTCAATCCTTTACTTGTTGTCACTGCTGCAGGGCTGGTGACGGGTTTAGCGGTTGGTTTAGATGTGGGGCAGGTACTAGAAACATTTGGTGAGAAATTTTTAAATAGTCGTCAGCTCGCAACTTTTATTTTGATTTTACCCATTATCGGTTTGCTCGAAAGGTATGGACTCAAAGAGCGTGCACAGCAATGGATAGCTGGTATTAAAACGGCTACAACTTCCCGAATATTGATGCTGTATTTTATTGTTCGTGAAGCAAGTGCTGCTCTAGGTTTGTTAAGCCTAGCAGGTCAGGCACAAACGGTACGTCCACTGCTTGCGCCAATGGCGGAAGGTGCTGCGGCTAATCGTTATGGAAACCTACCCAAAACCATAAAAGATAAAATCCGGGCGCATGCCGCAGCTTGCGATAATATAGCCGTGTTTTTTGGGGAGGATATCTTTATTGCTTTTGGTGCAGTGTTGCTTATGGATGCTTTTCTAAAGGAAAATGGCATTATGGATGTAGAGCCGCTGACTATTGGCTTGTGGGCATTACCCACAGCAATTGCAGCACTTATTGTTCATTTGTTTCGACTGAGTCGGCTGGAGGCACAAATACAGAGTGATGTGACGGCTTATCATGCTGGTTCAGCTAAAGGAGAGGAATTATGAAAACCTTCCTAAGCATAGAAGCCATTTATCTTTTGATCGGTATTGTTGTTTTAATGCTGTCATTCATGACCTTGCTGGATAAAGCCCATCCTAAGAGGCTGACAACAGCTTTGTTCTGGTTTTTATTCGGAATTATTTTTCTGGCGGGTGACCTCATGGTGGTGAGCCTAAGCGAACCCGTTGCTCACAGGCTTATTGGCAGCATGGTGATTATTATTGCTTTGCTGGCAGGTACAGGGCAATTAGCTATGGGGCATTATCGCGAAAGTAGTGATAAAGAGAGATTAGACTCAGCAAAAAAATTGGGGAGTAAAATATTTTTACCGGCTGTGCTTATTCCCATAGTTACGGTGGTATGTGCTCTTGGGTTAAAAGGTGTTTCAGTAGGTGGTTTTTATCTGGTTGATCAGAGGCATGTGACCTTGGCTTCATTGACTATAGCGTGCGGCGTTGCATTGTTAGTTGCCTGGAAAATGACAGGTGGGACACCATTGCAAGCTGTACGTGAGTCTAGACGAATTGTGGACTCTATTGGCTGGGCTGCAATTTTACCGCAAATGCTCGCAATGCTTGGTGGTGTGTTTGTTGTTGCAAATACAGGACAATCTATAGAGCATGTTGTGAGTTTATTTGTTTCACCGGATAACCGTTTTATTCTTGTTGTGATCTACTGCTTGGGAATGGCTGGCTTTACCATGATTATGGGTAATGCATTTGCAGCTTTTCCGGTAATGACTGCAGGTATCGCTTTACCCTTTCTTATTTTAGGGCATGATGCTAATCCAGCCGCAGTTGTTGCAATCGGTATGTATTCCGGGTATTGCGGAACGCTTATGACACCCATGGGAGCGAATTTTAATATTGTTCCCGCGGCTCTTTTGGGGCTTGCTGACAAATATCAGGTAATCAAAGTACAAATTCCGACAGCATTGTCCCTTCTTATGATCAACATGGTGTTGATGTATTTACTGGCTTTTTAATATGACAATATTACTCACAGGTTTTGAACCCTTTGGCGGCGAAACAATTAATCCTTCCTGGCAGGTGGCAAAAACATTTCATGAAACAACTATTTGCGGGCAGGAGGTAATCAGTATTGAACTGCCCTGTGTGTTTGGGCTTTCTGTAGACGTGTTAACAGAGGCCATTAATGCCTATAGTCCTTCCGTTATTTTATCTATTGGTCAGGCTGGTGGTAGAAAAGAACTGTGTTTTGAACGAGTCGCTATTAACATAGATGATGCCAGAATAGCGGATAATAATGGTATGCAACCGGTTGATGTTCCAGTTGTTGCTGATGGACCTGATGCCTATTTCACTAATTTGCCGGTTAAAGCAATATTGGCTTCAATCCGACAGCTTAGTATTGATGCTTCTTTATCTAACTCGGCAGGAACTTACGTATGCAATCATGTGTTTTATGCCTTGATGCATGCAGTGCAAGGGCTGGACATTCGTGCAGGTTTTGCCCATATACCTTATCTACCTGAACAGGTAATTGATAAACCAGATCAGGCCTGTATGCCAATGGATAAGATGATTGCCGGTATGCGTAAGGCTTTAGAAACAGCAGTTAATACAAAGGTTGATATCAAGAGAAATGAAGGCGCTTTAGATTAATGCCATTTACACCAGTACATATGGGGCCGGGTATATTGATTAAAGCTGTCTTGCAAAGTAGTTTTAGCTTAATGGTGTTTGGCTGGTCACAAATAGTCATGGATGTGCAGCCTTTGATCGTTATGTTGACGGGAGAAGGGCATTTGCATGGGTTTTCTCATACTTATATTGGCGCAACACTTTTGGCGGTTCTTGCGGGGTTATCTGGGAAGTTCCTGTCAGAACTTGGGTTGAAAATTCTGATTCTTTCACACAGAGAAAACCCTATAGTGATTCGTTGGAAAGTCGTGTTTATAAGTGCTTTGATTGGAACGTATAGCCATGTTTTTCTGGATAGTATGATGCACTCTGATGTGATGCCATTTTATCCTTTTCTGAATGCTAATGTTTTTTTGAGTTGGCTTACAATAGACCAACTGCATAAACTGTGTTTGTACAGTGGTTTGTTTGGTGCAGGGCTCTACTATGGATTGCACTGGTATTTCATGAAAAAGCCAAAGCACAAAAAAAGTACCTAACTGCAAGTTGTTCTAGTCTATTACATCATGTGCCAATTGTCGTTATAGCGATGATTATTAAAAAATCTCTTTCAAAGGGTCATATTCTTAACGTCTTTGTCCATTAAGAATGGCTCTGAGCAATGTATTGATTGCTATACATGTTGACAATAAAGCCCCTTCCCACTTTTTTTAGGGGGAAGGTTGGGGCGTGGTGTAAAGGTTCAAAGCACCTAAACGATTGAACCATATTCCAGCAATTAATACTTGCTTCATGCATGTTAGCAATCAATGTATTGCACGCTCAATTAAATTTCCAATCATCAGAGCTTCCTGAATAGATTTTACCTTTGTAGCCGATGAAGCATTACTCAAAGCTATTGCTGAAAATTGTATTACTTACGCTTAAGTCGGCTGTAGAACCTGGAGATAAGGTATAACTTTCTGTATTTGTATGGATTGTAATGTTTCCTCGGTTTCTTTCAAGAAGACTAGCGGTATAACCATCGATGATTAAACCATTATTAAATGGTAATGTGACCGTTGCAATTGAGTTATCTGGTAATTTTAAGGTAAAGTCATTATTGCCAAGTAATGAAAATATTTTATATCCGCTATTCAGGCAGTTTATCGCCACATGATCAAAAACTTCCACGCTTATATCATCAAATAAAATGGTTTCATTATTTAAATTATTCATGATGATTTGATCATTGCATGCAGTAAGGCTTGCAGGTGCGGCTGCTTTATTTGGCAGGCTGGTCTTTAAACCGATAGAAATACCTTCTCCTGTTGGCGCTTCATAGACCTTTAATGAATAATTCCCGAAAGCAGTGATCTCTCCATTTGTCTGGCCACTATTAGCCTGGTCTGAGAATTGGCTATTGCCTAGGTCAAGAACATCGATGATGCCATCAGAGTTTGTATCATTATCATAGTAATTAACTACAAAACTGCTGCTGGATTTGTTTCCATAATTATCAGAAATGTTACATTGCACTAATGTAGGCCCCATTGGAACCATGTCGCCTATGG